>MPMB02115816.1_pt1 | contig 40724 bp, 26 predicted proteins | sample 1617371 | NCBI WGS metagenome assembly MPMB02 (sample SAMN05944808, study PRJNA350692) | marine metagenome | biome: marine; feature: ODZ; material: water; isolation source: 300 m water sample filtered on 0.2 um supor filter | place: Pacific Ocean | collected 2012-04-08 | depth 300m m
GCAACACCATCGAGATGCTTGGTGATGATGGATTCCCAGTTCCGTTCCTTCATGATCTCAACATTCTGATCTGCCCTTCAACACAAAGCTGAAGACTTGAGCGGATTCGCTGTAACTTTTTGTAGATGACTTGTTCTGTGCGCTGGTATTTCGTCGCCAACTCTTTCACGGAAAATTCCCGGTAATAGTAACCGTCTATAATCGCTCGTTGTTGCTCAGGGAGTTCCTCCAGACAATGAACCAGATGCTTGTCGATTGAATTGGTGAGCTGTTCGTTGCATTGCTCTTCTTCCATCAAGACCTCTGCCGCATGTACAGACAACTGAGCCCGTTTCTGCGATTTCTTTAGAAATTTCAACACTTCGAGCCGCAGGAAACCCAAAGCCCAAGCCACAAAAGGCTGGCTCGTGTCATAGGCCTCAAACTTTCTCCAAAGCGCCACCGAGCATTCCTGAACGATGTCATGTGCATCTGCCCTGTTTGGAACCTTGGTCAAAACATACCGCAAGAACACCGACCGATGTTCAACCAGCAATCGAGCGAACTCATTGTGCGACGTTTTGTGCCCCATCACTCAGTATCCGCACTAAAACGGAAAATTGGACAAATTATTTCAATTAATTTCCGATTAACTCTGCACTTGTAATCGCTAACTGTGCCGCGCTCTCGATCGTAAAGAAGAACCAGCTATTTTACGGGCACCTCGATTGCCTTACCTTTCACAGCGGAACCGCCATAAGGAGAGTTCAACAATTGGGCTATTCCAGTCAAACCCAACTGTTTGGCAAGATCCAACGCAGTTTGCCCCGCCTTATTCCTGAAATCAATATTGGCTCCTTTTTTCAGGAGCAGGGCTGCCAATTCCTGATCGCCTGCCCTGATCGCTGCGATCAGGAAGGAGTCACCTGAACTGCTGATTTGATCAATGCCTAGCCCCATTTTTGCGGCAGAGAGAGCCCTTGAAGTTCCATCACCAATGGAGTCAAAAGTTGCATCCAGTGATTCCTGTGTAAGTTCGACCTTGTGAGTGGCTGAATAGGCGAAGGATGCCTCCACCACAAACTGCCAAGCGACATCTTCGTCCGTGCTCAGGTAACCAAGGGCGGGTTCCTTAACCTCAAAGTTTTCATCTGAACCTTGGCTCTCAACTGAGGTTTGCCTCTGCCTGCAGCTCTGGCACAGAACCAGGGCAAACAACAAAGACAATTTTCCAAGCCCCAATCCTCCCGCAAATAATTCCCTTAAAAAGGTCCCCATAAAAAAACAAATTTTCCATTTAACGGTTCTCCTCCAAAACCGAGACCACTCAACATTCAGTGAAGACAGTAGTTCATTGAAACGCTCGTTATTTATGTTACGCCTGTGAGGCAATGCGGGTTTCAACACAGGAGCGAAGCTGATGCCTAATTAAATCCAGTCTTTGCCGTACCTTAACCGACTTTTTCTCCAGTCGCTTGACTGCTTCCAGTCGGGACTCAAATTCCTGTTCGCTCGACGGGTTCACATTGGCCAAGCGGATCAACTCCGCTGACGTTTTCTCCAGTTGCTTGACTGCTTCCAGTCGGGACTCAAATTCCTGTTCGCTCGACGGGTCGCCCTTGGCCAAGCGGACCAACTCTTCCGTATCTTCAACCGAGATCGGACCGCTCAGCAGACAACCCAACAGTTCATTGAAACGCTCGTTACTCATGCTGCGGTTGTGAAGTCATGCGGATCACCCCCCGGGCATCCGGACAATCGTAAACTGCTTATTAAAGCCTGCGCCAAACCGGAAACAGTGGTCGCTATGCTTGTTTCAATAATAAGCGTTGGTTTTTTCATTGTATTTCAATTGTGCCTGCATCAATGCGCCGCCGTGCCCCATCACTCAGTATCCGCCGAAAGTGAAGAAATTGGACAAATTATTTTTGGAACAGAGCTCTTAAATCTCACTGGCAACCAATCAAAACCATTCCCAGCCACAACCCGTCAGCTTCGGTTGGCGGGGGTTCTTTGCCAGCCGTCCAGCGGGGAGGCCGAGTGGCCCGGTGATCACGAGCGCCTTGGCCAAGCGCTTGACCAACGAGAAGTGGATAAAGTTCACCCAGGTCTGTAAGCCCTACAGTTGCCCTCCGTTTTCCCCTGGTTCGTTAGGGGGAACGCCGATCGCTTCCGGCAGGCACACGGCTCTGAGCACCGCTCGTTCGTGTTGTACCGGTGCTCACACCATTGTGAGCACTGCTCGCACGACCGTGAGCACGCTTCTTCCCAGTGCGAACACTGCTCACACCGCTTTGCGCACTGCTCATTCCACCTTGAGCACGCCTCAAACCGGTTGTACCCGTGCTCACGCTCCCTGCGTCCCAGCATTGACTTACTCTACGACATTGAGCAAATAATCAACCCGTCCAGACTAACGAATGCACTGGACCAGTTTGGGTAACTCGATCAGTGCCGCCCCTCTACAATCAAGAAAAGAGTATTTTTCTCCGGATAAACAGATTGGACATGACGAGGTTTTTAATGACAGCCCGCAATCTGGTTTTCAGTTCCGACTGAGATCGTTGTTGCGGATGTTCCGCAGCTTTCCTGTCATATGGGCCTTAAATCGAGCCACGGTTTCTTGGTGGGCAGGATGTTTAGCGAGGCTGGTGTACTGGTGTGGATCCTTATTTACGTTGTAAAGCTCAATGCCTTTAGCACCATTTTCACCGTACTGGATGTAGGCCCACTCATCCTCACGTAAAAGAAAGCCGCTGCGCATGGGGGCTACGGAAAAGGCGGCAGTGCGCACGGTGTGCTTGGGGTCATCAAGCATTTTGGAGATATCCTTACCCTGCAGGCGCGATTGGGTGGGCAGACCGCAGAGGGCGGAAACGGTGGGATAAAGGTCAAGCAACTCGGTCAACGAATGACATACGGCGGGTTTCTTGCCGGGTACCCTGATGATGAGCGGTACCTGCGAGGATTCATCAAGCAAACTCACCTTGGCCCAGAAATCGTGCTCGCCCAGGTGATAGCCATGGTCGCTCGTGAAAATCACAATCGTGTCATCCTCCAGCCCAGCCCTTTTTAGCGCAGCCAGCACCTTGCCCACCTGCGCATCCATGAAACTCACCGAGGCGTAGTAGCCACCCACGGCCTTCTTTTGACGTCGGACATCCATCTTCATGTTCACGCTGGTCTTGTAGTTAATGCCCGGTTTGGGGATGTCATCCCAGTCTCCTTCAACCTTGTGTGGCAGTTTCATTTTGGAGTACGGCAGAAAGGGTGGATAATATTTTTCTGGCGCCACAAACGGCACATGCGGACGAACAAAGCCTACGCCCAGAAAGAACGGCTTCTCCTGTTTTGCATACTTTGCCAGTAGTTCACAGGCCTTCGCGGCAGTTTTGCCATCTGAATGGATCAGATCATCACCTTCAGCTTCCACTACCACAAAGGTGTTGCCACCAACGACCGGCCGTTTGCCATCAGGATTGCCCTCCAGCGTCTCACCCTCGCCGGGGGCTTTCCATTCAGGGCCTGGGCTGTTGAAGCGCTCGGTCCACGAGGCGGCGTCATCAGCACCATGACCACCCTGCTCAATGCCGCCGGGAACACCCATGTGATAGATCTTGCTGATACGCGTGGAGTGATAGCCGTTGTTCTTGAAATGCTGCGACCACGTCGCTCGGTTGCCAATCTGTGGGCGCGGACTCTTGTATCCCAACACACCCGTCGCATGCGGATAATAGCCACTCATAAATGAGGCACGCGATGGACCGCAATAGGTGCCCTGACAATAGGTGCGGGTGAAGCGTGTGCCCCTGGCTGCAAGGGCATCGATATTCGGTGTTTTGCAGACCGTGTTGCCATAACAGGACAACGCGGTGGAAGTCAGGTCATCAGAAATGATGAAGAGCACATTGTATTTCTTCGGAGCGGCGAAAGAAGTGACTACAAGGAAAAAGAACGTGAGGATGAGTGGCCATTTCTTGTTCACGTGCCCACTCTTAATCATTCACCGTTGAACTCAAGCTCTGAATAAAATGATTAGTGGAGTGACGCAATATTCATCAGCATGAAATCCACCTTTTTTATTTGAAAACCAAGCGCTTGGCCAATCACTGATTCACCTTGTCCCTGCGCAGTAATTCGGCAAAGCTGCCGGCCCGTTAAATTAATACAACCATGCACAAACCCACTCTTGTTTTTTTGTTGATCGGCTTGGCCAACGGCTTGGCTGCTGAGTCGAAATTTGCCCCCACCGATTGGCCGAACTGGCGCGGGCTGACCTCCGACGGCCAAGCCAAACTCGTCGAGGGATTGCCGACGGAATGGAGCGAAACGAACAATGTCGTTTGGAAAACGCCCATCCCCGGCAAGGGCCACAGTACGCCGACGGTGGTGGGTGGGCGGATTTATCTCGCCACAGCGGATGAGGAGGAGATGTTCCAGTCCGTGCTATGCCTCGACAAGGCCAACGGCAGGGTCGTTTGGCAGACCAAGGTGCACGAAGGGCAGTTCGCGATCGGGCTGAACACGAACGCCTCGCACGCGAGCACGGCGGTGGTGCACGATGGTGAGCGGTTGTACGTCAATTTCGTGATCGGCAACCAGGCGTTCGCCTCGGCGCTGAGCCTCGAGGGCAAGGTTCTTTGGCAGAAACCGATCGGCAAATACAAGGTGCACCAGGGCTACGGCAGTTCGCCGATGGTGTATCGCGACATTGTCGTCATGAAGGCCGACACGAAAATCGGCGGCGCGATCGTTGGGCTGGACAAAAAAACGGGCCGCGAAATCTGGCGGCAGGATCGCCCGAAGATCGCGAACTACACCACGCCGATGGTCGTCGAGGCGGCGGGCAGGCTGCAGATGGTTTTTTGTGGCTGCAAACTCGTCACGAGCCTCGACCCGTTGACCGGCAAAAAACTGTGGGAGGTGCCCGGGTCGACCGAGGAGTGTGTCTCGACGCTGGTCACCGACGGCACGCACATCTTCATCAGCGGCGGCTGGCCGAAGAACCACACGGCGGCGATTGTGGCCGACGGCTCCGGCAAAATCACCTGGCAAAACACGGCGCGTGTTTATGTCCCGTCGATGCTGATTCGTGACGGGTTTCTCTATGTGACAATGGACGCCGGATTTGCGGTCTGCTGGAATGCCAAAACCGGCAAGCAACAGTGGAAGGAGCGGCTCGGCGGCAAGTTTTTCACCTCGCCAGTGATGGTGGGAAACCGGATTTACGGGACGAATCTCGACGGGAAGACGTTTGTCTTCGAGGCCAACCCGGACGAGTTCAAGCCAATCGCCACCAACCAACTTGGTGACGAGGTGTACGCCTCGCCGATCGTCAGCGGCAACCGGCTCTACCTCCGCGTCGCGTTCAAGGACGGCGAGCGCCGGGAATTCCTCTACGCCATCGGCGGCAAGTGAGCCTGCTCTTGGCCAAGCACTTCCGGCCAGTCAATCCGCACCAAACTCCTCTTGCTAAGTTTGGCAACAAAACAGGCCGGGCTTGGATGCCCGGCCCGTGTAAGTTTGTTACTGTGTTCCCTGTACAGCCCTTACGGGTGCGACAAGCGGTAAAAGCGCGCCCCGATCTTGGCCGGAGTGACCTTGATGACCAGTTTGCCGGCCTCAACCGTGGCTTCCGCGCCGGCGTCCTGCCAGGGGCCGGTCACTTTCTCCGCGTACTGCACTGACCAGCCGGTCTCGTCGGCGGACCAACTCAGTGTGAGCGAGGAGTCCGCCCCTTGGCCAAGCGCCATGCTGATCGGCTCGGCCGGTTCTTCCGGATCGGGCAACTCGACCTCGATGCCCTTGCCCTTGACCAGGCGCACGTCGTCGAGCAGGACCGTGTTGTCGCCAGCGGCAGTCTGCGCGAAGGTGATCTCGGCCACGTCCGAGTCGGCGGTGAAGTTGTAGACGTACACGTAGTAGGGCTCGGCATCGCCCACCGGGGTGACCTCGTACTCGAGTGCGGTCTCGTCGTTGACGTACACGTTGAGTGTGGGCCTGTTGCCGCTGCGGGCGTTGAATGCGAAGGAGAGGTGGTACGCCTCGCCGTCCTCGAGTTCCCAAACGGTTTGCGTGAGGGTGGCATCCCCCTGCAGGAAGGCCACGCGATCCTGCTCCGGGTTGATGCCATTATCCGCGAACGGCCCCGGGCCAGAGGCGTTGACGCCGTAGTTGCCGGTCGCCGTCCAGCCAGCGACGGGCGCGGGCTGGATGTACCCGGGCCATCCCGGTGTGCCACTGGCCTCGAAGCCGGGGTTGATCATGGCCACGTTGTCCACGTTGCGCTTGGCCAAGGTGATGCCATCCAGCAACAACGTGGCATCCCCGGCGGCGATGGTTTCAAAAACCAACTCGCCCGAGGATGACTCCGGTGTGAACTCGATGTGGTGATAATAGTAGGGCTCGCCACCACCGACTGCGAAGATCTCTGAAATATAGTCGAGTTCCTCTTCCTCAAACTGGATGGACAGGTCCATGGTGCCGCCGCAGCAGTTGCGGACGTTGTAGTGAAACTGCAACCAGTATTGCTGACCGGCCTCGAGGCCACCGACAAGCTGCTTGAGCTTCCTTGAGCCTTGCGTGAAGGCAATCTGCACCCGATCGGGGATGACTCCGTTGTCCTGAAACGGGCCACTGGCGTTGTTGACACCAGAGCCGCCTTCCCATCCACCTACTGCGCCATAATGAGGCCAGGCAGCAGACGGGGGATGATCCTCGAAGCTGGGATTCTGGATGAATGACGAACTGACGCTCACCTCCACTGCGGCCGGGTTAAAGCAAACCCCATACTGGTTGGAGAAAACGAGGGTCGCAGAACCTTTCCCGATCGATTCCACCTCGAACGACTGAGTCAGCTCGTCGTCGAATGTGAATTTCAAGTCCAGTTCACCGTTGGTGCCACCCGTCGGGTTCACGACACCTGGATCTGAACTGGTGACTGTGATAATGGCATCCTCCTCGGCCACCAATTCCTCAGGGATGGTCAGTGAAATGGCCGTGCCGGTTTGGCCAACTGTCAGCCTGAGTTCAGCGGTCGATGCAGTGATGCATGGCAGGTTTGAGGTTGTGCCCTTCAGCGTGATGTTGTCCAGCAGGACCGTGTTGTCCCCATCCGCAACCTGCGCAAACGACAGGGTGACACTCGATGCCGTGGCTTCGATGCGGGCCGTTTTGACATGAAACGACTCGACTCCACCGACCGGTTCGATCGCTCCCTCCAGCAGCACCGTGTCGTCCGCCTTGACCAGCAGGGTGGGTGAATTGCCGGCACGGGCATTGCAGACAAATCGAAGTTCGTAGCTTTCCCCGGGGATCAGCCCTGAGATCACCTGGCTGAGGGAACTGGCACCCTGCAAAAATGCAACCAGATCCTGATCCTCGTTCTTGCCGTTGTCAGCAAACGGCCCGGCCCCGGAGAAGTTGACACCGTAATTCCCAACTCCAGTCCAGCCGGCAATCGGATTGGGCTGGATGTAACCGGGCCAGGGCGGTGTGCCGCTGGCTTCGAAGCTGGGATTCATTACGATGACATTGCCCCCCTCGCGCTCGACGATGGTCACGGCATCGTATATCAGCGTCGCATCGCCATGGGATTCACCACGAAACACCAACTCGGCGGAATCGGATTCCGCTTCGAATACCAGTGTCTTGCTGTGATAGGCGTTGGCGCCTCCCACGCTTTTGACGGTCTCGTGCCGGGCCAGTTCCTGCCCGTCAAGTTCAACAAAAAGGTCCATGGTGGAACCGCCGCAGCAATTTCGTGTGTTGTAGTAAAACTGCAGCCAATATTGATTGCCCGGCGTTAAACCGCTGATCACTTGGGCGAGCCCCTTGGAACCCTGGCTGAAAGCGACCTGGTTGCGGTCAGGTGTGAATCCGTTGTCGTTGAACGGTCCACCGATGTTGACTCCACTACCGCCGCTCCAGCCTCCCACGGGGCCGTAGTGCGGCCACGCCTCTGCCGGCGGATGGTCCTCAAAGCTGGGATTCACCACAAAGGCGGAGCGCTTGGTCAGCACGACCGGATCGCCGATGCAGACTCCCGTGTCGGTCGACAGGGAGAAGACCGCCCGGCCACTGCCGAGCATCGTCACATCAACCGTGTGGCTGTTGTCACCTCCCTTGGCAAAAGTGAGCTGCAAAACCCCGTCGGCGTTGTCGTCCGGGATGGCGACAGATGGATCACTGCTGGTCAAAGTCACGACGGTATCCCCGTTTTCAATCAAGCCGGCTGGAACCTTGACGGTGATCTCGGAGGTTGTGTCCCCAGGACCAAAATCGGTGGCGGAGACAAACGCGGCGATGCAGGCCTTGGCCTCGACCTTGAAGTCATCGAAGGAATGCTCCATGTCCTGCCCATAGCCCAACAGGGAGATGTAATTACCATGGAATCCGCCATCTTTAACATATTCCATTGTAGACGGAGTCAGCGGCGTTTCTGCGTCGTTAACCCAGAGCCGGATGGTAGCCGGAGCTCCGTTGAAGTTGATCGAGGATGAGGTAATACGAACATCAAGTTCGCCCTCGGGCAACAGATCGTCTTCAGGCGTACCGTAAACCCGTCTTGATCCGTCCCAAACCTCTATCTGGCCACTGTTCCGGAACAGGATTCCCATTCCGTCCGAGGCGTTGACAAACCGGTTCTGCTGCGTGGCACCGAACACGACAGCCGCCCAGTCGGGTGAGTCATGGAATTCATTGCTGAAACCGGGATAAACCTTGAACGATATGGTGAAATTAGGGCCTTCGATGAAGTTGTGGTCAGGGGAAACATTCTGATCCAGAATGTACAGTTTGCCCTCCGCCCATTCCGGATTCACCACGGTAAACTCATCTGCTTCGCCGCCCGCGGCCGATGCCTCCGATTCAACATAATCAAGAACTCCAGCCGTACCGCTCTGCCGGCCCTCATCGTTCTCGTAGTTGATGTCCCAATCCTCGTATGAGGTCTCGAAGGTATCCAAAAAAACGACTTCATCAATGCCGACACCGCTGGCGACCAGGACCGTGATGTTTTTCGACAAAAACCCAGCCTGCGGACTCGATAATTGGATTTTGCCAACCCCACTGCCGACAGCGCTGATCCTGAACGTGCCCGAAGTCTGGTTTGCGTCGGCGAAGTTTAACACCAGTTTGCCGTCATCCCCTGCACCGTCGAGCCTGACGATTGCAGGAGTCAGGCTTTGCGCAGTCACTTCGATGGCGCCAGCCTCGATGAGTGACTTGGGCACCGTGACGGTGACATCGTCCGTGGTATCCCCCGTGATAACGTTAAACTCCGTCGGGGACATCGAGATGCCGGGAACTGCCGAGACACTCAGGTTGTCAAACGTATGCTGCCACATGTTGCCTCCAAATGCGCTGCCCAGCAGCGTGATGAAGTTGGCCTTGAACCCGGCGGCCTTGACGTATTCCGTGGCGCCGTCCGCCACGATGACGGCGGCCTCTCCATTGATGAACAAACGTATCGTGGCCGGCGATGCGCCGTCGAAACTGTCCACCTCGACCTCGATGCGAACCTCCAGGTCGTCCTTGGGGATGCCAGCAGCGAACCCGCCGTTGCCTCCGTAGATGCTGTCTCCGCCGTCGAAAACCTGGATGTCGCCGTTGTTGCGGAACAGGATGCCGAAGCCGTCGGCGCTGATGACCCACGAGTTTTTCGACGTGGCCCCGAACACGACTGCGGCCCAGTCACCCGAGGCGTTGTCCTCGTCATCGAGCCCGGCATCCACCTCAAACTCGATCGTGAACGGGCTGCCGAAAGCAAAGTTGTGATCCGGGGAGACCGCCACCCACTCGATGCCCGGCTCCGGGAACAGGCTCAACTTGCCGGGGGCCCATTCCGAGTTGAGAACAGTCAGATCCTCCAACGAGTCGGAGTAGGTGGACGCCCCCAGCGCACCACTCTGTCTTTCGTCGTTCTCAAAGCTAAGGTCGGTCGTGTCCGACTCCGAGACTTCAAAGGTGTCCTTGAAAATGAGTACCTGTTCCTGAGCGAACGCCGTGCCGCCAAGGAGCGACCACAACGCCACGCCCGCGATTATGAGCGTAAGGCTCATTGTGTTGGTTCGTGTGTTTGTTTGTTTCATTTTGTCCAGTGGTGCTTCTGTATTATATAAAAAAACCCAGGTTTGGATTTTATGGAAAGTCACTTATGGCGGAATGCTTTTAATTCATACATGGCAAAATGTCGAATGATTTATCTGCTGCGGCGTTTTGATTTTGAGGCGCGCTCCTGTATCCACGGCATGTCCCGGGGCGCGAGCCGGACTCCCCCGACACCCGGTTTCTTGGTGGCCGCATCCAGCCACTTGCGGATCTCCGCATGACCGTCGGCGAAAGAGAGACCGGCAGCCTCGTTGTGGTAGATGGCTGGCAGGTTGCCCCACTGTGTCGGTTGGTTGCCGAGTGTTGTCCCCAAAAAAACCAACAGGTAGCCGTCGTCAATCGTTTCCTTGCGCTCATCGATGAAGACAAACTGGCCAGACGGGTTGGTGATCTCCCCAAGTTTTTTGTACCACCAGAACTGGGCGCGCATATTGGAACCGGAGGACCAGTTGACGTCACCGTTCATGTTGCCGTTCATCGAGATGCTGCGCGTGCGCGGGTAGATTTTGCCCATGATCCGCACGGTGCTCGGGTCGGCGGGGCACTTGTAAATGCCAAGCGACTGGTTGTAGTTCCACAGCTTGCCGATGGGAGCCTTGATGAGGTTGACGTTGGTGGCGTCCTGGGCGTTTTGCAGCCAACCGGCCACCCAGCTGTCGCGGTTCATGCCAGAGGCGTTCAGCACCAGCTTGTCGTCGAAATCCAGCGTGTACATCTGCCAGCAAACCTGGAGCTGTTTCTGGTTGCTGACGCAGCCAATCGCTTGCGCCTTGGTCTTGGCCTTGGCCAAGGCCGGCAACAGCAGGCCAGCCAGGATGGCAATGATGGAGATCACCACCAGCAACTCGATGAGCGTGAAGGCAACCGATGAGCGAGCACCCGGCTCCATGGGCACCAGACTGGGGTTTTGGGTGGTTGGTGTGCTCCCCATCGGGGCTAAGAAACGCGTCAATCGCGGGGGGCAATAATGCGTTGAAACAGGTTGTGGGTGATTTTCTGGACGCGCTCGTCTACCCCTTGTTGAGCGACCCCATGCCTTACTGGTGTTTTGTGTCCAGGGGGGCTGGACACCCCGTTGGCCCACCAAATGGTGGCGGAATTGAATACGATGTTACCTTTCGGACCATCGTAGATCGTGGCGGTGTAATGGCCCGGTTTCTTGCCATTGATCCGCGTTTCGCCTTCAGCAACGACTTGCATGCCGGGCAGGTTCATCGCGGGGGCGCCGTGCCACTCCCAGCCAACGATACCCTTGATCGAATCCCCCTTTTTCATGCCCGTCCCTTCAAAGAGCCAATGCTCCGGCAGGGCGCAAGTCCAATCGCCGGCTCCCATGACCGGAGGCGTCGTCTGCGCCCCCATCAATTGGGCACCAGCTGGCCCCATGACAGGCTTGAACCCATCCTGATTGCTCACTCTCCTCTTTGCACGCTCTCTATCAACATCAGAGGGCTCCCCGAAAAACCAGCCTTCCCGGCGTATGACGCGGTTGGGCGTACCGTCTGCAGAAGGCAGCATCGGCACGACACAGAGGACTGCATTGGCGCACAAAAAGGCCAAACTCACGCCTGCATCACGCGCTTTGAGTACATTGTCGTACATCTCCAATGACCAGTACTCGTCGTGCCCCACCGAGATAAAACCTTTTGTGCGCAGCAAGCCGGCCGGATCTGCATGGGTGTCGATATTGGAAATGTAGGAAACATCGTAGCCGTGTTGTTCCAGCCAAAAGGACAACGGGAATTCCCACGGCAGGAATTCGCCGGAGCCACCGGATGTCTTGTGCTTGTTGACGGGGTGGGTGAACAACGCATAGGGTCGATCGAAGCTCACGGATCCACTGGGCACGCTGGTACTGGACATCCCTTCATGCTTGGTATAAATAGCGTAATTTTCTGGCCACCGGTTGTAGGCGGTCCACGTCAGTTCGCTGCACTGGAACAAAAGGTCGCAGGGGCGGTCGTCGCGGACGATGAAGATGACATAGCTTTGTACTCCGCTGGTCTCTTCCGTCAACTTCCCCAGGTAGACCCCGCTCAGCCAATCCTCGGGAACCTCGAATTCCACAGAGGGCTCCCAATTGCATTCGCGCAGGTAGTTTTCACCGATGGGCGGGTCCGGCTGCTGGGTGCCTTCGAGCGCATCATAAGTACGAACAAGTCGTCCCCCATCCCCGTTGTAGTAGCCGGTCCGAAAGATCTCCAGCTTGAACGGAGACGCCGGAGCCGTGCTCACCATAATCTGCAACTTCTCGCCGGCACGAATGCTGTTCGCCGAGCAATACCCTTCAATCCACGGGCAGCGTCCGTTGGTCAAGTTGGGATTGATCTTCCCGGGGGTGTGGCGCGTCTTGGTGAGCTGCCAGTCCCGCGTGCCGGGTTTGGCGTTTTCTTTAGTAATCCGGTTATCGCCAGTCGGTGCCGCACCGACACGAAGGGTCGGGATTTGGGCACCAGCTGTGAAAGCCAAGCTAGCAGCGGTAGCGCTCTTAAGCAAAAAATGGCGACGACTAATATCGGTGTTTAGGCTTACGGCGGCGCCGCCTTTAAGCAGATTGCAGCGATGCAGGCCGCCCTTGGGATTGTGTGATTCTTTCATATTATCCTTTGGCTCCTCTATGATTGTCCGGTTAAATTGCGACCAATGCAGCACGTCAAGACACTCAGTATGCCCGTAAATGCGGAAATCGTTTTTCTATATATGCACGTCTTTTCATTCTGCTTATCCTTTTCATTGTTTCGTCGTTCTTAAGTAAGCCAGCACGTCGGCGATGTCTTCGGGTTGCTCGTCATTTACGGGAGCAGCTTGACCCGGAACAACTCCGAGAACTTGGCCAAGGGCTCGACCAGCGAGACTGCGCCCTCGGCGGGTAAAGTAATTTCCTGTCCACCACTGAACGCCTGCCCAGCAGTCGTGGTGCTCTCCAGCCGATAGGTGCGTCCGGCGATGCCGTTAACGTGGAGACGGGCATAGCGGCCCACATTCAGCTCGACAGTCGGCAACACAGTCAGTGTGACCGCTCCGCTGGTGGCTGATCCGCCTCCGTTGCTCACCTTCACGGTGTAGCTGCCGGACTGGTCGGTCTCGACCTCGCTCAGGGTCAGCATCGGGCTGTTGGCCCCGGCAATGGCGTTGCCATTGCGCTGCCATTCGTAGGAGGCATCCGCCGCCGAGGCGGTAACCATGAACGACACCTGCTGCCCGGCGCGCACGGTGACAGTCTCCGGGTACACGGAAGGTTCATCCTGAATCACCTGCCAGAGATCCGGGATGGTGTCCACGAAGTTGTCGCCCTGGACAGCGAACAGGGTGCGAACCATCGGCTTCTCGTCAGCGTCCAGCGGATCAGCATCGGCGTCGAACTCGACCCGAAGGCCGGTGGGATTGACCTGGGATCCACCGTTGAGCACGAGGAAATCGAGCGTGTTGATACCGGGGATGAAGCGCTGGTCACTCTCGATCGTGTGATAGGCCCAGCCGCCGAAGCCGGCACCAGTTACCGTCACCGGGTTGTCATCAAAGTCCCGCAACGGCTCGCCGTTGAGCAGCACATTGACCCCGGCGTCGTCCATTGACCAACCCATGTCGATATACCCCGTCTCCAAATCAAACCCAGTCAGGTCGAACGAAGTTCGGTAGGTGTAATTACCATTTATGCCGTTGGCGTTCTCGCCCTCGCGAACCGCGAGCCACTTGGAGTCGAGGCCGTTGGCCAGCCAGGGTGGGATGGGGAACTCGTCGCTCTTGACCACAAACGGATGAATGACATCCGAGTCCGGATTGACCACCAGCTTGTAGTGCGGGTCGGGCGCAAGGTCGTCCAGCAGCTCGTAGTCATCGTTCACACCGGTGTTGTACAGCGTGGGGATGGGATCCGCATTCAGCGCGCTTGGCCAAGCGGCGCAGCCAATCACTACACAAGCCACCACAAAACCGTAGCGGACGGCTTTGTTTGTGAGGTTAGTCAAGATTTCCATTGTTCTATGTTTTAAAGGTTCAGGGTTGGATTCATTCCCCCGGGGTCACGCGGTACTCGCGGTCCGGCTTGTCCGCCGACTCGGGGTCGGCCACGAAGAAGGGATCGCTGGGGAGCGCCCCGTCAAAGAGGGTCTTCCATCCGTCGCCGTCGGAATATTCGACGTGATACGACTTGGCCACGATACCGCCAACGACCAGACCGTTGAACAGCTCGATGGCCAGATCCGCACTACCCGCTAACACCTCCAGCGTGGAGACATCGCTCTTCACGGAGCCAGCGTCATTGCTGACAACGACCTGATAGTCGCCGCCGGCACTTTCACGGATGTCGCTCAACGCAAGTTTCGGCCCGGTGGCGCCCGCGATCGCGTTGCCGTTGAGCAGCCATTGGTATTTCAACGTGGGACTCCCAACAGCCAGCACGGTGAACGCAGTCGATCCTCCCTCATGTGTCGGCGGCACGGTCGTTAGCTCCGCGATGGTCGGCACGGTCCCGTCCGGCATGGCCACGGAACCGGCGCGGAGGTTCTCCACCCGCAGGCCGGTGTAGCCGCTGCCGGCGTTGTTCAGCACAAAGTCGAGCGTGTTGACGCCGGAGACGAATCCGCCAGCGAGCCTGAAGTCAAACAACTGTCCGAAATTGCCGGCGGTGGTGTTCCCTGTGCTGTTGCCGTTGAGCACAATGTCCAGACCCGCGTTGTCGCTGGTCCACTGGCCCAGCAGCACGGTCTGGCTCGGATCGAAGTTGCTGAGGTCAAACTCCAGCTGGTAGGTGTAGTCGCCCCCAGAGGCCTGATCCGTCACGAAGCGCGGCCCGATCCAGAGCGAGGTTTCGCTGTTGGCAATCCACGGGCCCGAAATGATGGGGAACCCGAACGAATCCTGCACGACGGCCTCGTCGGAGTCGCCGTCCGCGTTGACAATGATCCGGTAGTGCAAATCGAGGTCGTCGTCGAACAGCGCCAACCCGTCGTCGTCCACGCCGGTGGAATAAACTCCCGGCACCCGTTCAAGCACGGACAGCGTGGCGGCCTGGCTGGTCGCTTCCCCGGCGGCGTTGGTGACGGTGAGGGTGTATTGACCGGCATCGCTGGACTCGATGGACTCGAGTTTCAGCGTGGAGCCGGTGGCATCGGCAATATCCTGCCCGTTCAACTGCCACTGGTAGGCAAGCGGACGGCTGCCGTCGACTGCAGCCCGGAAGGAAACCGAGTCGCCTTCCGGCGCAGTGGTGGCGATCGGCTGGGTGGTGATGCTCGGCGGCGTGCCCTTGGGCGGCAGTTCCTTGGCGGTGCCGTTCAACTCGACACGGACACCGGTCGGGTTGATATCCGGAGGCGCATTGTTGACCTTGAAGTCGAGCGTATTGATGCCCTCAACAAACCCGGAAGTGATTTCGAACCCGGTGAATCCACCGAAGCCGCTGGTGGTTTTGATGCCGGTACTTTCGTCGTTGAGCAGGACGTCTGGGCCACCGTTATCCGAGGACCACTTGCCGGTGATGGTTGCCGTCTCGTGGTCGAATTCGGACAAATCGAACGTGATCCGATACAGATAATCACCCGACGCGTTTCCAGTGCCCTGGTCGGGCTGGGGTGCGATCCACCGGGAATCAGGCCCTTCCTCCACCCACGGTCCAACCGGGAAACCGGGCTTGATGGTGAAAGTGTCCGGCCCCTCATAATCGAAGTCATCGCTGTACTCCAATATCCAATGAGGATCGGGCTCCTCGGCTCCCAGCAGATTGCCATCGTCGTCCACGCCGGTGTTGAACAGGCCGGGGATTGGCTCAGTTTCCTGAGCGCTCGCCGTAACGGCGACAAGTGCCAGTCCAGCAGCTAACAGAACGGATCTTACTATCTCCATTGGATTTCTTGATTTGAGGTTAAGGGTTACAGTCTTGAGGTCAAATGGAGGCTAGCGGGTGGGTCCACCCTCTGGAAGATTCGGTTTATCGGCGGCGGCGTTTTTTCTTAAAGTCCATAATGATGTCGTCGATGTTGTCCTTCTTTCTCGACTCCACATGCGAGTCCATGAAAACGATATTGGCGGCGCCGTCAGGGTGATCCATGTTGTGCTTGTAGCCGACATGATAACGGCCGCTGCTGTTCTTGGTCAGGTAGGTCACGGCGGGATGGTTCAACTCGTACGAGATGTCGGAGATCAAAAACGTGGCGGACGGCTCACGCACCGAGGTGAGCTTCGCGGTCTCGGGATGCGGCGGCTGGCCGGGCGGGGTCGGGTATCTGGGATTATTGGGAAAACCCAGGTTGTTGTACTGATTCATCCCGTAACTAATCTTCCACGGGTTACCTCCGGTGCGCCGCTCCTTGATGCGTGTCGGGCAGCGGTAAACGGTCTTGGCGAAGTCACTGCTCTGGGTGTTGTTACCGGCACGAAAACGGTTCCGAAGCACGTACGACACCAGCAGGTTCTGGAAGTTGTTGATGTTCGCGTCGTGCCGGATGGCCCAGGCAAACGGGAGCTTGTCGTCATTGTCCATGACATACAGCGCGGTGGCCAAGCCCATCTGCTTGAGGTTGTTTTTGCACTGCGTGGAGACAGCCTGCGACTTGGCCTTGGCCAAGGCGGGCAGCAACATCGCAGCCAGAATGGCGATGATGGCGATGACCACCAGCAACTCAATAAGGGTAAACCCAGGTGAGCGCGAAGTGGATCTTGATGAAGACTTCAATGTTACAGACTGTTACTCAGGTAAAACCACGACATCATCAATATACCAGCCTCCCTGGTCCGCGAAATCCCCATAAGGTCCATCATCACTGGTAAACCTGAACTCAATCAGGATCTTTTTCCCCAACACTGTTTCCGGAAGCGGTATACGGCGGGTCGCCCATCCAAGCACCCTGCCCGACCTAAACCGAAGATCCTCCTCTATGGGTTCACCATCAGGATCAGAAGCATCCAATATGTTGATGCGCGCTTCATCAATAACCTCCCAATCATCGGGAGTTACTTCAATGTCCATAAATTCAGTAAAGTATAGAGTGGCTGCTTCCGCACCGGTGAGATCAATTGGTGGAGTTCTGAGCGAACCATTGCAATAATCGGGATAGTAATCTTCCAGATTTGTTCCCCAAACGTTGTTTCCACTCCAAGCCTTAGTCGGTCCGTAATCCTCCGAAACAGGTGCACCCAACTGCCACGGATCAACTGCATCCTCTTCGTAGATCTCTCCGATTGCCTTGTGTGTCCAGCCAGGGGCACCGGACTCCAGATCGTCACTGAAAAGCGGCTCCATGACACTCTGAATCCCTCGGTAATATCGAGACGGTTCCGAAGGAGAAAAGGCTAATGGACTGGTTGCCTGAATAGCCGACCAAGGCCCGGTGACTTTTTGAGCCGCCTCCAGATCTCCATTCCATTGCAAAGTGACCTCTGATCCCGTGCGTGCAATCGAAATGCTATCCCCGGCCGGAGCACCTACAACATCACCCAGCGGGTTGACAGTATCAAAGATCAGTTCTCCCCAGTTGCCGGTATGAAACAGTGATGTTTCCGGATCGCCACAATCCACCGTGGTGCTCTGCGCCCAGCTGGCCCAACTGATGTTGCCCCCTCCCTTGCCCTCATCATCATCTGTGTCCACATCCCTCCAGAACAGCTCAAACCCCATCGAGTGATCCGGCGTAAACCCGGTGATCTTGCCAAACGGAATCAGCATCTCCACCGTGTATCCGGAATAGGTAACATTTGGATTGGCCAATATCTCCGGATTCCTCGCCCCGGCTGCTCTCAGGTCTTCGTACTGCTTGGCTGCTATGTCTCCTCCTTGGACAGTATCCAACGCATCCCGGTAAATCCCGCCTGGTCCTCCTTTGTCTGGTCCATTCAGCTCCGGATCACCCCCTCGCTCAAGCGTCTGGCGCACCCCAAATACATCGTCACCTGAATCGTCCGGCTTGAAATTCTCATTCAAGCTGACTGTCACCTGAAAGTCGTCCACATTGGGAGCCTCCGGATCAAAGTTCGGGAACTGGATATCACTGGCACAATCATCACTGTCATTCAGGGTATCCAGAAAAAATTCAAATCCATCATTGTAAAAACCCGTCGCCCCATACTCCGAAGTATCCCTCTCCATCCGGTAGACGTCGTCTATGCAGACAGCCAGAACGTAAAGATATTTGTCATTGTATGCGAAGTAGATCGTGGAACCAAAGTCCGAGTCATTGGCCTGCCACGCGTTCTCCCCTGTCCCGTTGAACCGGCCTATGCGGTCGCGGTCAAAAACGATGTGGTCTCCACTCGCATCCGTGCTGTCCGACCCCTGTGCTGCCGGAAAGTTCGGCTGTTCCACAACCTTCTCAAACTTGTCAAGCGGCCAATCGGAAATACTCCCGTCTATGGTGATATTCTCGTCTCCAAGGTAACGCACAATGATGTCACCCTTGGGACCGGCAAGTGCATCTGATTTAAATAGGATCAAGCACACCATAATACCTACAATGATGGGCGTAATGCTCTTCGAGTTAGCCTGTGTGTCTGTGTGTTTCATTTTGTTGTAGGATGGTTTTGTTTATATCTAGTCGTTCTGATCACACTTGTGTCTATGGACAAGGTAAAAAATCGTATATTTTCCCTAAACAAATAACCTTGACAATTGCGACAAGTTTTAGCACAAAAACGCCACATCCATGTTATCGCAATTGAAAACTTTTTCAACAACGGATGATTCCACGGCTGTATTTCCGCTCCCGGAAAGCGGGCATTTTTCCGCGCATCGCGACGATATTTTTTGCGAGGAGGAATTTCCACTGTCGGTGATGTGGCACACGGATCACCCCGATATTGGCTTACACACACATGACTTTATGGAACTGGTGCTTGTGTTGGACGGCTCCGCCAGGCACATGACCGAAGAAGGCGAATACTTGATCCACCCTGGAGACGTGTTTGTGATCCCGCCCGGCGTTGCCCACGGTTACAAAGGGTGCGACGGGATGGAACTGGTTAACATTAATTACGAAACAAACCGGCTCAATCTTCCCAACACCGGCCTGAAGGGATTCCCCGGTTACCGTGCGTTGTTCACGTTGGAACCGGCGTTTCGCTCGCGCCACGAATTCAAAGGAAGACTTCACCTGCCTCCCCACAAAAGCCGGGAGGTGTCTCAATTAGTGAAAGATTTACAGGAGGAGTTGTACCGTCGCAAGGATGGTTTTCACTTCATTTGCCTCACTCTGCTAATGCAGGTTATCGGCCAGCTTTCGCGCACTTACACGGAGATGGAGACGTCCACCTCCCGCTCGTTCCTCCGCCTGGCACAGGTGCTCCAGCACATCGAGAGCCACTACGCGGACGACTTAAAACTGGAGGACTTGACCAAGGCAGCCGCCATGTCCACTCGAACGCTTCAACGCTGTTTTCAAGAATCGTTCGCCATGTCGCCAACCCATTACCTCAACCGACTGCGCGTCGGCAATGCCTGCAAGGAACTTCTCCGGGGCAATTCCACGATCACCGAAGTCGCTGAAAGCGTGGGGATCGTGGATAGCAACTACTTCGCTCGACTGTTTCAACAAATGGTCGGCACCAGTCCTTCTGACTATCGGAAAAAACCGTCTAGTTTCACCACTCCCCCTAAGGTTCACTAGCGCAGCCCGTGACGTTTTAGTGCTGGAAGCGGGCATTTAAGTTTGACAACCTGCGCCTGTATCCGATACGTCCGCATCGGTTTGAGCAAACAAGACACCCAATCACAGAAGGCCTACGCCTTTGCACGGGAACAGTTCGCCGCGCTTGGCGTGGACACCGACGCGGCCTTGGCTAAGCTCTCCAAAATCCCCGTTTCGCTCCACTGCTGGCAGGGCGACGATGTGGGCGGTTTTGAACCTTCCGGCGAGTCGCTCGGCGGTGGCTTAGCCGTCACCGGCAACTACCCCGGCAAAGCCAGAACCCCCGACGAATTGCGATCCGATGCCGCCAAGGCACTCTCGCTCATCCCGGGCAATCACCGCTTCAATTTGCATGCGTCCTACGCCGAGACCGGCGGAAAAACAGTCGAGCGTAGCGCACTGGAACCAAACCACTTCCAAGGCTGGATCGACTGGGCAAAAGAGCAACAACTTGGCCTTGATTTTAACCCCACTTTTTTCTCCCACCCCAACGCGGACGACGGGTTCACGCTCGCCCATGGCGACAAGGGCATCCGCGAGTTTTGGATCGAGCACGGCATTGTCTGCCGCCACATCGGCGCGGCCATGGGGCGCGCACTTGGCTCGCCGTGCGTCACCAACGTCTGGGTGCCGGACGGCCACAAGGACACACCGGTTGACCGGCACGGCCCGAGGGAGCGCTTGGCCAAATCGCTCGACACCATTTTCGCCGAACCGCTGGATGCCAACCACATCCTCGACTCGGTGGAGGCCAAGTTGTTCGGTATCGGCTCGGAAAGCTACGTCGTCGGGTCGCACGAGTTTTATTTCGGCTACGCTGTCGCCAACCGCAAGGTGCTCTGCCTTGATGCCGGCCACTTTCATCCCACCGAGGTCATCTCAGACAAGATCAGTTCAGCGATGCAGTGGCTCGACCGGCTCATGCTGCACGTCAGCCGGGGCGTTCGCTGGGACAGCGACCACGTCGTGACAATGACCGACGAGTTGCAGGCCATCGCCCATGAACTCGTCCGCAACAATTACCTTGGGCGCACCCATCTCGGGCTGGACTATTTCGACGCCAGCATCAACCGCGTCGCCGCATGGGCCATCGGCACGCGCAACCTGCTCAAGACCCTGCTCATCGCCCTGCTCGAGCCGATCGACACTCTCCGCCAAATGGAACAGGCAGGCGACTTCACCGCGCGCTTGGCCCTGCTTGAGGATCTCAAATCAATGCCGTACGGCGCGGTGTGGGACGCCCACTGCCTGCAACAGGGCGTGCCACCGGATCTGAACTGGATGCAGGAGGTGTGTCGTTATGAAGAAGACATCTTGGCCAAGCGTAGTTAACCCGATCAATTTTCGATCTGTTATGACTACAGACAACCAACCCACTCAAGTCAACGAATACGAACGCGAACCAGTGCCGCCCAAGGCGCATCTGGGTGCAGGCAAGTTCTGGGGCATGTACGCCGGCGAACACACCGCAGGCACCGAGTTCATGATCGGTCCGCTGTTCCTCGCAGCCGGCGCGAGCATTCAGGATCTCATCTTCGGGCTGTTGCTCGGCAACCTCCTCGCGGTGCTGACCTGGCGATATCTCGTGACTCCCATCGCCATCGGCAAGCGACTCACGCTTTATTATCAACTCGAGCGCATTGCGGGCGGATCGTTCACGAAATTTTACAATGTCGTCAACGGCGTGCTGTTTTGTTTTCTCGCCGGTGCGATGATCACGGTGTCGGCCAGTGCAATCGGTGTGCCGTTCGATATTCACTACACGGTGCCCGAGGCAACGTTCGGGTTAGGCGCGCCATCGTTCACGGCGTTGGTCGTGGTGGTCGGTGTCATTATCGCGGTGGTGGCGGCGGCCGGTTATCAAGCCGTGGCCCGCGTGGCGAACATCGCGGCGCCATGGATGATCACCATCTTCGCCGCCTGCGGCGTTGTCTCGCTGGTGCAAATGGAGGCGACCAGTTTCGCCGCGCTGAGCGAAGGCAAATACTGGAGCGACGCCATCGCGTTTGTGCAGGAAAAGGAAGGTGTCCAGGCGTTTTCGTTTTGGCAGATTGTCGTGTTCGCGTGGCTGTGCAACGGCGCGATGCACTTCGGCATGGCTGACCTGTCGATCTTTCGCTTTGCGCGCAGAGCCTCGTCCGGTTGGGCACCGTCGATCGGCATGTTCCTCGGCCATTACATGGCGTGGATCTGCGCGGCACTGCTGCTGGCAGCGCAGATCAAGTTGTCGCAGGATCACTCTGCCAACCCGGGCGCTCTTGCCTGGGGCGCGCTGGGCTGGACCGGCATCATCTGCGTGGTGATCGCCGGCTGGACGACGGCCAATCCCACAATCTATCGCGCGGGATTGGCGTTCCAGGGCGTGATGCCCACCTGCTCCCGCAAAACGATGACGCTCGTGGCCGGTGCGGTGGCCACGGTTGCCGGAGCGTTCCCGAATCTCTCCGCCCAGTTGCTCGGTTTTGTCGGAACGTATGGCACGATCCTCGGCCCAATGGGCGCGGTCGTTTTTGTGGACTATTATTTGATGAAGAAAATCGGTCTGCGAGACGACTACGCCGTGCGAGTGGGTACATCGGTGAATCTCGCGGCACTCGTCGCCTGGCTGCTGCCGGTGTCCATTGGCCTTTACCTGATTTTCGCGAAAGGCATCTTCGCCGCGTATGCCGTGATCCCCGCTTGGCTGGCTTGCGGCGTGATTTATCTGGCGTTGAGCAAACTTACCCAAAAACCAGTTTCCGCGTAGAACAACCACTGAAAATTCAAAATGAAATCATTGGCAAAAATCATCTCGTATCTCGCCCTCGCAGCGAGCCTTGTTCCGAGCCTCCTTTACTTCACTGGCACGATCGATCACGACGCCGTGAAGGTGACGGCACTCACCGGCACGATTATCTGGTTCATCAGCACACCGCTTTGGGCTGGCCAATGCGAAACCGCTGACATGTCAGCCAACTAGAAACATGAGTCCACGAGTTGCATCCCTCAGAATCCTTGCCAGCCTTGGCCAAGCCCATCTGCTTGAGGTTGTTCTTGCACTGTGTGGAGACAGCCTGGGACTTGGCCTTGGCCAAGGCGGGCAACAACAGCGCAGCCAGAATGGCGATGATGGCAATGACCACCAGCAACTCAATAAGGGTGAATCCCCGAAGTCTATCTCCTCCGGGCTTTAGTGAGTCTGAGTTATTCATTTGGTTCATTGCCGTGCCCTTGTGGATGGGCAAACAGAGCGAAACCGGGGGCTAATCGGCAGGGTTTGCGTGCTGTATCGCCATGGTCAAGGTGGAGGTGCTCAGGGCATCCTTGTTGTTCACCAAGTGCACCGGTTTCCAGATGCCCCCCATGCCTGCCCTGTTATATACCCGGACGGCCAGGACATTATCTCCCGAACGATCCAGGGCACTGCCTGCCTTGAAGCTGAACGGCTTGGTCCAAAGTTCCTCCGGGGAAAGTCCGGTGGCGGCACGCGTATGCTCGAACACCTTGCGGCCGTTCAGCCATATTTCAGACTCTTCGTCCACCGCCTGAAACAAAAAATGCAGGGCCTCTGCCTCGGCCAGATTCTGAGGCACCCGGAAACTTTTTCGGTACCACCCATATCCCAGATAGTCAGGGTGGCCGTCGTCGTTCCAGCCTCCTTCAAGGTCGGCCAGTTTCCAGGATGAATCGTCCTGCCCGGGGTGGAACCATTTCTCCTTCAACCCGAGGTTTTCCGGGTCGGGGGCAAACCTCCACTGGCTGCCCAATGATTGGCCTTCGACCTCGGGAATTTCAACCACCGCCAGCAACCGGCAGGCCCAAAGCCGGTTGGTTCGTTTTTCATCCCGAATCATGGCCACCGCGGTTTCCTCGTCAACATATTCGACATTGGTGTAGGTTCCCTGATGGCTGTCAGCCCCGATGAACCACGGTTCAGGCCTGGTCCAGTTCCTGCCAGCATCCGGACTGACGGCATACCTCACGGGCCGATGCCAACCGCAAAGCAGTCTGCCGTCTCCCAGTTGCACAATGGAGCAGTGCGTCCCGGGCTGAACCCTGACGGGACGAGACCACGTTTTTCCACCGTCATCGCTGATGGAGTGGTAAAGGCCGCGTTGTTCCTCGTCGGGGACTCCTTGCGGTTCGCGAATCCTGTTCTGGGCCCGAATCATAAACACGAGGCGTCCATCCTCGAGTCGCGCCATCGCAGGTTCTGAGAAAACCAATCCCTTGTTTTTGTCGGATCTAGCCACCAGGGTAAAACTCCAGCCCCCTCCATCACCACTGTTCCTGAGCACGCCGCATGATTGCCGGATGCCATCCACGTCATCCGGCGACATGTATCCGCTGACAGGGATCACCAGTGTGCCGTCCGCCAACTGGGCGGGCCTGCCGCCTGTCCAGGTCCACGCACCCAGCACGGGGGCATACTCCACTTCCGGCCCGACCGTCCAGGTCCTGCCGCGATCCGCGCTGTAAGCCAGGTTTATCGCGGTGTAAATCCGGTAGTTCTCGTAAGCCTGATACTTTCTGCCATCCGGCAGCCTGCCGATAAAACGCCTGAGTTTTGGGAATGGCTTACCGCTTCTGTTCTCGCCGCCACCCAGATTCTCACCAAGGCTTTGGGTGCAGATCATCACGATCCGGCCATCGTTCATCAGTCCCATGGCAATGTCGGACGCCACCAGGTAAGGCGCCGGGACCATGGCCGTGAATGTTTGGTCCCAATTTTTACCGCCGTCGGTGGATTCAATGAAAACAACCTCGGTGGATTCATTCCCCGGCACTGAACTCACGGAAGCCAGGAGGGTTCCATCCTTCTGCCTGATGATACAGGCAGCCGCTCCTCCATTCCGGTTATCATAGACGAGCTTTGGGCGGGTCGATCGCCAGGTTAACAGGGCGTTATCGAACGTCCCTTTCGCTGCTGTTTCCCCGGCCTTGGCATCTGACAATGCTGAAAACAAAAGCAGAACAAGTGAGGCCCACAACGTGGCTTTGCCTCTTGTATAATCAGCCGCCAATTCAAACGCGGCGCTCATTGCTTGGATCGAAGTTGAGTTGGCTGCATGCTTGGTGGAAGTTTCCATTGCACGGTCTCGCAGGTAACGGTTGGCGGATCGTCGTACGGGTAGGCATTGTTTGCGAAGCAGGTCAGGAACCTGTCGTCCCCAAGCTCCAGGGACACCGGCCAGCCATTGTTCCCGGTGGCGGTCACGGCAGAAAAGGACAGTTGAACCCGGCGATCAGTGTTCCAGGTTTTGCCTTCATCGTGACTGAGAACCACACAGACACCAAAGGGTTGGTGATAATTCACATAGCTGGCCATGATCCGGCCATCCTTCAGTTGAAGAAGATTACCGTGAACCTCGCCCGTATTCGTCAACGGTTGGGGAGTGGACCATGTCTTCCCGTCGTCACCAGATACCGTGACCAGGGTTCTTGCCAGGGCGTGACCCCGATGACCCCGGGGCGCTGCCCCGCTCCTGGCAACCGGTCGCCTGTGGCGAAGCGCGGCCAGCAGGTTGCCGCTCTTCAACCGCAGGACGGACACCTCGCTGAAGGCGGAGATGTCCTCCGGTCTCCAGTCGATGAGTCCTTCTGAAAAAGTCCAGGTTTTCCCGTGGTCACCCGATCGGCACAACTCGAATTTTTCCGCTTCCTTGGAACGCAGAAAGAGCAGGGTCCCATCCTGTTCCACCAAAACATTCCTGGGATACGATCGACCGGGGATGAGGGTCTTGTCCCAGGTGCGACCGCCATCGGTTGATCGGCAAACCCACATCTCATTGCGCTTGCGATTGAGCCGAAAATCCTGAGCCGTCAGCAGGAGCGCACCGTCGGCGGTAACCGTTAGGCTGGGTTCTTTTGCGTGGATCGATGGGCGCGCAATCTCGCGCCAAGTCCGTCCACTGTCGGGAGATTCATAAACCACCATGGAGAAGGTCCGGTTCTTGGGATTGGTATAGTAGTCCTTGTGCTGCTGGCACACTGCGAGGACAACACGGCCGTTCTCGAGCCTGGCCATGCCGGCCTTGTAGTTGCCGCGACCGCCCACCCGCGTTCGGATGGCTTGCCCGGCGTGGTCAATGGTATGGATGCGCTGCAGATCCTGTCCGGAATAACCGGCCATACCGGCTATCTTCCATTCATATTCATAATCAGAGAGGAGCAGTGCATTTCGCCCCTGATCTGCTCTGCTCTTTCCAACCGGGAAGCCATCGCGGCCGGCGGTTTGCTCCTTGGTATCGTCCATGACCAGCGCCAATCTGCAGGCCCAAATCCAGTTGGGATGGGAACCGTAGTCCTTGAGCATCGCCACAGCAGTTTCATCGTCGTAGAACTCGACATTGGTGTACCAGCCCTGATGGCTGTCCCTGCCAAGAAACCACGGCTCCGGCTTGGTCCATGTTTTCCCGGCATCCGAACTGAGAGCATACTGGATCGGCCGATGCCAGCCACAAAGCAACTGGCCATCTCCGAGTTGGGTGATGGAGCAGTGCGTTCCCGTCAAGACCCGCACCGGCGTGGACCACGTCCTGCCTCCATCACTGCTGACGGAACGATAAAGTCCCGACCGGAATTCGTCCGAAATCTGTTCCTCCTCGATCACCCTGTTCTGCGTCCGCATCATGAACACCAGACGGCCATCACGGAGTTCGGCCATGGCAGGTTCAGAGAACACCAAGCCCTGATTCCTGTCGGTTTGGCCCACCACGCTGAATTTCCAGGTGCCACCCTTGTCACTGCTTCGGAGCACGCCGCTCGACAGCCATATGCCGTCCATGTCATCCGATGACAGATAACCATCAATTGGAATGACCATTGTCCCATCCGCCAATTCGGCAGGCCTTGCACCGGTCCACAGGGAACTTCCCATGAGGGATTCATGCTCGACCTTACGTCCGGCCGACCAGGTTCTGCCCCGGTCCGAGCTGAAGGTGATCCACGTGTCACTGTAGTAACGATAGTTTTCATAGGCCTCAGTCTCTTTTCCATCGGGCCGCCTTCCGGTCTTTTTGATTAGTTTGGGCAATGGTTTGCCGCTGCGATTCTTTACCGCCCCCAAGTTGGAGCCATGCGCCTGGTCACAGGCCATAAGGATGCGACCGTCGTTCATCAACCCCATCACCCCGCCATCCGAATGGTCTATCGGGACCTTAGCTTTGAACGGCTTCGACCATGACTTGCCGCCATCGAGCGACTCTATAAAGAGCACAGTGGATGCCCCTTCGCCGGCGTTCCACTCCAGTGAGGCCAACAGCGTTCCATCCTTAAGACGGACCATGCTGGGCCTGGCGGCATATCGATGGGCACTTTCACCGGCATGAACGAGTTGCGGCTTTGTGGCTCGCCAACGCAAATCTGCTGTTGAAGGAACTGGCGCAGGCACTTGAACGGTTTTTGGTTCGCCGATGGGCAGGAGTTCAACGCCTTCCCCCTCCTCGGGAGACTTGATTCGAAACCGCATCGCGAGAGTCTCGGCCCCGAATGGACCGAACTTGTTCTCGATCCTCTGTCGAACCCCGACGGAGAAGATGGAGCCATCCTTGAGAAGACATGCGTTGGGGTAGTATTGCAGGGGGTCAAACCTGAAACCACGGCCCGGCGCCGGCTTGATCCATGTCCTGGCATCGTCCCGGCTGTAGATCACCTGTCCGTTGCCCCCTGATCCGCCGCAGAAAACCAGCACCGCCAACCCATCCGATCCCTGGATCAGTTCCCCGCGCTTCATCGTTCTGCCCTTTGAATCACCGCGACCAGCGAGGAGATGTCGAGGCTCAGACCAGGTCAGACCATGGTCGTAAGATTGAATCCACTCCGAAAACGGTCGTGAGGCCATGCCCAGGCTACCGTCCGGCAAATATCCAACATTCTTCTCATCCCCAGGACCTTTTTGTTCAAAAACAGAAGTAACCTTCCAGTTTTCCCCCTTGTCCAATGTCTTGATCAATGCCATGACATGGCCATCCCTCTCGGGCCAACCCTCGCCGACCGGAAAAGGGGTGCCGGTGGCCAGCGCGACCAGCCTGCCATCCCTTGGATCCTCCATCAGGCCCTGAACAGCCACGGAGAGAATGAAGGGACCCGTTAGCCGTGCGATTTTCCGCCAGGTTTCACCGTTGTCATCACTGCGATGCACCACGAAAGGCTGCGGGAAACGATCGGCGGCGATCTTTGAGAATGACAGAGGGTCGGCCGGCAATCCCTTGCTCAGGTCGGGGCGAACCCAGCCCCGGTGGGCTTCGACATTGTGTGCCGCAAACAACGTTCCGTCGCTCATCTGGATGAGACACTCGATGCCTTCCGCCCCCCGGACGTGAGGAAATGGTCGGGGACGCGACCAGGTCCTGCCGTTGTCCTTGCTCCGAATCCAGAAGTTGCGGCCCCCTTCCGGTGCCTTGTTCTTCTCGTGCCATTCCTTGAGGACGGGATTCGCGGAGGTCATCTGCTCGAGATAATCGGGAGGAAAATCGAGCGGCGTCGGCCACGAGGCATGCCAGTAGCCAGCCTGGAAACTCACAAGGAGGTCGCCATTCTGAAGGCAGACAACCTTCGGCCAGCCACAAAACCCTCCAAAGCCCTCGAAATAGTCGGGCGTATTCACCGTGGGAGACACAAGGACCTTGCGGAACTTGTCATAATCCTGGGCCGTTCCCGCACCGGCTGGAGCCAAGCCTCCGGCCACTACAAAAAGCAGATTAATGAAAGTTGATTGGACCTTGTTTTTTTTCATTGGCATTCGCGGAGATGAAACAATGACCAGCAGCAGGCATTCAAAGCACCGGCCAAACTTGGTCAAGCGGGATTCAGTAATTCAGAATCCCGTCCAAACGGATGACTCGTCGCTGGAGATTTTAAATGCAATGCAAACCAGATTTTTTCCGCATTAATTGCCCTTGGCCAAGCGGCGGTACTGCCCCAAAACAGCCCAGAGGTTGACGGGATTGAAGGTGCCACCGTAGCCAATATACTCAGCGTGCCCGTCGGCGAATGAATAGTTCGATCCCCCGCTGTTGCCCTCTTCCCGGGCTTGGCTGTTACGGTTGTGCATGTTCCAGACCAGTTCCTGCCATGCGTTGCCTTCCCCTTCCATGAAATCCATGAAGAAATGGGCACTCTCGGCATTTTTCTCTCCGTAAACAATGGTCCCGGCCGGTTCATCAAGGTCCGTGTCGCGGATAGCCCTGTCGAACAGGATCTGGTCATTAAATGGCAAGCCCTTGGGGGCGAGGAAAAAATCATTCCATCCATTGATCATGTAGCTCCGGGGAGCCACATCCGCTGGGTGAACCTGACGGGTACCCGACACCGGTGGCGGTATTTTGCGATCACTTGGGCAAACCAAAAGTCCGGTGTTTGAATAGTATCGCAACAGGCGTCCAGGCCAGCAGGGATGGCCATGGTCCATTCCCCGGGTTCGGGGCGGGTAGGCTCCATCGGTATCGTCGGCGTAAAGGATGGTTGCGGTGATAATCTGCCGGTTATTATTCAGGCAGGAAGCCTTCAGGCTCGATTCCCTGGCCCTGCCCAGCGCAGGAAGCAACAACGCCGCCAGAATGGCAATGATGGCAATCACCAACAATAACTCCACTAGGGTGAATGCGTATCTCGTGGCGGAATCCATCCCAATTGACTGCTCTTGTGATCGTCCTGATGAAAAAGTCGCCGGGTTCATTGGGCTAAGGATTGTCATCAGCACCGGGACCAATTCGAGGTTGGCGATGTAGAAGGCAGGCACGGATGGTGTTGTAGGGCTTCATGTCCTTGATAAGCGCAATGGCGGTCGTTTCATCCACCATTTCCACGATGGTGTACCATCCCCAGTTGGACTTCGGCTTTTCTGTCGGCCACAGCATGTTTGCATACCAACTCCTTCCCGCGTCACTGCTGAGGGCAAGCCTCGGGGGGCGATGATATCCGCAAAGCAGCACCTCGTCGGGCAACTGCACCACTGAACCGTGCGATCCGGGCAACGTCTCGACCGGGCTGGACCACGTCCTGCCGCCATCCCAACTGTTCACCCGGCACAGCCCGGTCCTCTCCCCACGGGGTTCGCCGGGGATGATGTCTGAAACACGATCCTCGGTGCGCAGCAGACCCACCAGCCCCCCGTTGTCCAGCTTGGCCACCGCGGGTTCACTGAAAATCATCATGTTGCCGGGATTCCCATGGCCGATGATCGATAAGTTCCAGGTCGCCCCTTCATCGCCGCTGAGCAACACCGCCGAACTCAACCACTTGGGCTCGAGATAACCGGCTACCGGGACCACGAGTGTTCCATCATCCAGTTCCAGCAATCGACCACCGGTCCACACCCACGCGTTGGCCAAGCGCGAGGCGTCAATCGCATTCCCCGCCGTCCAACTTCTGCCCCGGTCACGACTGTAGGCCAAGCGCAGGGGCTTCTCGGATACCGCCATCAGGCGGCCGTCACGGCGAACACCCAGGGTGCTGATTGTTCGAACCCCATTCTGCAAAATCCCCACGTAAGGCTTGGACCAGGTTTTCCCACCATCAGTCGACTGGATGAAAACCGGCCTGTGCCCACCAGGAACCACCAGTGCAACCAGGGTTCCATCCAGCATGCGCACTAGGCATGGGACCACATGGTATCGATCTTCCTTGCTCGCTGGGGGGCCCTGATAGATGAGCCGCGGCTTGGAGGGCTTCCACTCCACCTCCTGCACCTCGGAATCCGAGTAGCGCAAAAACAGCTCATAGTCCTTTTCGCCTTCGGCATAAACAAGCAATCCCAAGCCGGCATTCAATGCAAAAAAAATTGCCACTATTCCCGGCAACCCAAAGATCGACCTTAACTTTTCCATGATGTTTAGACTGCAATGAAAACTACCGAACCGGCATTTAATTTTCATCACTTTTCTCCCTTGGCCGCCCAAAGCATGGCCGGACCGGTGATCCCGCCGGTGCCCAGTTCGCTCAACTGGCGGTTGCTGATCTTCACGACAATCAGGTTCGATTGACCGAACCGGATTGCCTCCGTGGCGTCAAATTCCCAGGGTCGGCCAATCGGGGCGAGACCGCTCTCTACCAGTTTCAGTTCCCTTCCATTGATCCAGGCCTTGGCCGACTCATCCACTCCCCCAAGCCAAAGCCGGATTGAACGTCCGCGAAACCTGTTGTCAACCTTTGCGGTTGTGCGGTACCACGCCTGTGCCTTGTAGTATCGCAGACCCTGGTTCGACCAAGATCGGGACCAAGTTTTCAGCGGCCGCCAGGAACCGGTGCCGATCCCAGGTTTCCACAAACCCAGCGCCTCCCCTCCATCAAACGGATCGAGCATGAAGAGCCACTCGTCCGGAAGCCTCGCCACAACTTCGTTGCCGTTGGTGATGCGTTCATAGCCGCTCTGCACGGTTGTATTCCAAAAACGCCTGATGAAAGCGGACCCGTAGCGTCTGCTCAACAACACCGGATCATGCTCAAATGCCTCGGGAACGATTTGACCCAGAATCTTGTCCCGATGTTCCCTGGCGTTGCTGAAATCGAGATTGTTCACCGCACTCATCATTTTAAGGTGTTCGACCCCAAAATCGAAACCCACCCGCGTCATGTGAACACGCCGCGCAAAAATGGATTCATCAGGTACAGCCTGCTCGGCGCTTTGGAGTGACGATTCCAGTTTCAGCATGACGCCGGGGATGAGAATATGGGGGATATCGAAGACATTGCCGGTGTGGTAGTCAGCCTCCCTGTAAGCCCGCTCAAGACGATCGAAGTGCGACCGCATCGGTTCGGCTGCAGGCCCATAAAACTTTGTGAAATAATCATCCAACAGGGCATCCGCGTTCAGTGATGGATCCCACATGATCCTTGAAGCCAGGTAAAGCGATGGCCCGTGGTAGGCCCAGGCTGGCTTGCACTCCACCCGACAGGCAATCATCCCCAAGCGATGGTAATACGGATACTCAGCACGAACCTGGCGAATCATCGAAAATGGAATCCCCGCATCCGCGAGGTGAAAGAGATATCCGCGATACATCATCCTAACGTCAAGGGCCTTCCAGTCCTCAACGATCTGCCTGATGTATTGGCGTTCCCAGCAAAACGGATTGTCAATGGCATGAATGCGACAGACATCAATGGGCGCCAGAATGGGCAGGATTTTTGTGTCCGGTTTTTCCCGAACCGGCGCCCGCATGTGCTGTGAGTAGCAGTAGAAAGCCAGCCCCACATTGGGATGTTGCTTGCGCAACTCGACCAGCAGGAGATTGAAAAACTTCACATAGCGGTCCGTGACCGACACCCGGCCATGCAAGGGATCCATGTCGTGCGCGTCCCAGGGATGCACACCGAACCCGTGTCCGTCGTATGGCCCGACACTTACATATTCAGTTGAGGGATCATTCTCCAGTTCCTCGAGACAGGCCTGCATCGTCCGCCGAAAAACCTCCGGGTGTGACAGGTTGAGCTTGCCCGTGCGCCGGCCGTCCTCGATCATAAAGAGCTCCGGTTCCTTGTCAGGGTGGCTACGCCACCCTGGTCCGTGTCCACCCGCGTTGAACCCACCCATACGCATTCTTTGGAACCATCGATTTGGGACGTCAGTAAGAATGCGTCCCCTGAAGCCGGGACGCTGGATGGTATCCTGATGGCGGACGGCAACGGTGCCGGTCTTCGGGATCACAGTTCCAATCTCCCCCGGAACAAACCAACGAACCCCCAGTTGTTCAAGCAACTCGTATGCGGCGATGAGGGAACCCTGTGGCGAAAGGCCAACCAACTGTATATTACGATCGGTTACCAGCAACCGAAAGGAGGCAGGATCATCGCCGCCGACCCTGATAAGCTGCTTTGAGACACCCGCATCGGGGGCAGCTCGTCCAATATGGATTTTAGTCCCGCCGGTTGTTTGTTTTTCCGTGATGATTGGCAGTCGTGCCCCAGAGATTTTTTCAACGTGTTCGACCAGTTCGTCGGCAGCAAGTTGTTCCAACTCATCGGGTTCCCCAGGCAGGATTATGGACGCACGCGCCGAGCCTCTCTCAACCAGTTGAACAGTTTTTGCATCGCTCTCAGCGCCTTGGACCCCCACCGGAAGGAGGCATGCACCCAACAGAACAGTTGAAGGGATTCGTTTGACAAAACGGTTCATGGTAATCAAGCGGCTGTTTCTTGATGGTAATCGTTCTCCACGCACTATTCAATGCGCTGGATTCCGAATTCTGAAACACGATGGATTTGAGCCGCCAACTCTCGCATCCATTTCCAGACAGTCAGGGTTTCCCGCGTGCCCGATCCGGGGCCGTCCCATTATTCTACAAGGGCCAGAAGTACAGGATCAGCGGTGTACCGAGGGTGGCAATGACGATTTCCAGCGGCAGGCCAACCCGCCAGTAATCGCCAAACCGGTAGCCGCCCGGCCCCAGAATCATGGCATTGCACTGGTGCCCAATGGGGGTCAGGAACGCGCACGACGCCCCCACCGCCACGGCCATCAAAAACGGGTCGGGCTGTTTAGCCATCGTGACGGAAATACCCACGGCGATCGGGGCCATGATGAACGCCGTGGCAGCGTTGTTGATGATGTCGGAGAGGCACATGGTCACGATCATGACCAGGGTGATCATCGACCACGGAGGCAGCGCGCCGGTCAGAACTTGGATCGACTCGGCGATCAACTCAGTGCAGCCGGTTGTTTTAAACGCCTGACTAACCGGGATCATCGCTCCAAGCAGGACAATGATCGGCCATTCCACCTCCCGGTAAATGTCCCGGAGCGGCAGAATCCCGCAAAGGATGTAAGCCAGCACGGCACCCAAAAAGGCAATGGTCATCGGGAAGCCCGTCATACTCAACCCGATGGCCCCACCAAAAATCGCCACAGACAACCCGATCCGCGAGAACGTGCCCACGCTCAATTCACGCTCGGCGAGGGGCAGCAGGTTGAGGTCGGCGATGGTGTCGTCCATCTCCGGGGTTTTCCCGTGCAGTAACAGGACGTCGCCGACGCGAAAAACCACCTCCTTGAGTTGCTTGCGGATGGGCTTGTTTTGACGCGCCACAGCCATGAGCGTCATCGTGTTGCCGCTGTGCCGCCGAAGATACGTTCGGGTGCGCCCAAGCAGCGGCGAACCGGCGGTCACGATGGCCTCGGTGAAGCCGGTGGCCTCCCCTTTGAGGCTGTCGATCCGGTGGCGCATCTCGGTGGAGAGATGCAGGCCGTGTTCCTCGATCAACGCCTGCAGTTCCACCGGGTCGGCCTTGGCCACGTACCGGCAGCCCTCCTGAATGATGCCGTCCGGGTTGGGTGGCAGAACCTTGTCGTCCTTTCGGATGAACCCGAAGATGGCCATTTTTTCGCCGACGAGTTCCTCCACCTCGGTCACTGTTTTGCCGATCCATTTGCAGCCGGCCGGAGTGCTGATCTCGGTGATGTAGTCGTCGATCTGGAATAGCGATTCCATGCCCGGTTTCTTGTGCGACTTGGCGGGAATGAGCCGCCAACCGACAAGCACGATGAACAGCAGGCCGACAACAGCCACCAGGCCGCCGACCGGCGAAAAGTCAAACAAGCCGAACGCCGGCTCGCCGGTCAGCTCCGCGCGAAGGCTGGCGATGATGATATTTGGCGGCGTGCCAATCATCGTCATCATGCCGCCGAGGATGCTGGCAAACGCCATGGGCAACAGCAGGATGGTGGGCGAGCGCTGACGATCGACCGCCGTCTTCAGCGCGACCGGCAGCATGAGCGCGAGCGCGCCGACGTTGTTCATGAAGGCGGACAACACCATGACGACCAGCGACAGGCTCAGGATGTGCGGGATCTGGTTTTTCGTGAACGGCATCACGCTGCGCGAGATTTGGTCCACCACGCCGGAGTTGCGCAGCGCCCGGCTAATGACCAGCACCGCCGCCACGGTCACCACCGCCGGGTGGCCGAACCCCTCCAGCACCCGCTTGGGCTGCTCGACCAGCCTGGACGCCTCCCCACCGAGGATCGCATCCAACGCCACCAACGCCACCAAGGCAATGACCGCCACGATGTCGTAGCGCCACCTGTTCCACGCAAACAGAGCGAACATCACGAGTATCAATCCAGTAACGGCAATCTGATCGGGATTCATGAAATAATTAGTCCACCGTCCGCCGAACAATAACAAGCCGGCCAGCCGCATTAAACGGAATTCCGCCCCGCCACCCGCTTGGCCAAGCGCCCGCGAAAACCGGACTTTGGGGATTGTCTGGGGGGGGGTTTCCCGCTAGAAAACGGGCAGGATGCCATCCGTTGGAGACCAGTTGAAGACTACCCGCGAGCAGCAGGGCAAGTCTCTCGAGGACATTAGCGGCGAACTCAAAATCCGCATCGACCATGTACTGGCCCTCGAGGAGGGGGATTTTGACAAGTTCGACGCCCCGGTGTTCGTGCGCGGGTTCGTCCGCTCCTACTGCCGGATTCTTAAGATTGACTCGGCCCCGGTGGTCGTCCAACTCAATCAGGAACTCGGCGGCACGGAAGCCCTGGCCAGCGACCCCGCCCTCCCCCCGGGCAAAAAGGGGTTCGTCGATCAGCTTACCCTTTTCCTGACGCGCGTCAACTGGAGCATCTGGCTGCCGTTGCTCGTGCTGATCCTGATCGCCTCGATTGTCTGGGCGGTGGTCAATGCCAAGGAGGCCAAGCGCGAACAACTCGAGAGCGGCAGCTGGATCGACGATCTGCCGGCGGCCGGGTACCAACCGTCCCGCGGGATGCTCGAGTTAAAGATCAACGACTTGCCGGATCCCCCGATCAAGCCGCCCGCCACCAACGCCCCGAGCGCCAACCCATGACGCAGCAGCGCAGCCAACCGACCCAGCGCACGCTGGCGGTGGCAACGCTGCTTGCCAGCCTGCTTCCTTCCATTGACGTCCCGGCCAGAACTAACGACCCCACGATCGATTTCAACCGGGACATCCGCACGACACTTGCCGACAAATGTTACCAGTGTCATGGGCCGGACGCCAACCAGCGCAAGGCCAAGCTGAGGCTAGACACGGAGGAAGGGGCGTTCCGCAACGAGGACGGCGTGCGTCCATTCGTCGCCGACAAACCAAGCGAGAGCGAGGCTTACCGGCGCATCACCACCGATGATCCGGACGACCTCATGCCTCCGCCCGACTCGGAACTTTCACTTACCGACACAGAGAAGGAGTTGATCCGGCGCTGGATCGAGCAGGGTGCCAAGTGGCAAAACCACTGGGCCTTCATCCCGCCCAAGCGCCCTTCCCCGCCGCTTGGCCAGGCACAGCCGGGCAACGCAATCGACCATTTCATCCGGGCCAAGCTCCACTCCGGGCAACTCGCGCCGTCGCCGGTCGCGGCCAAGCGCACGCTCATCCGACGCGCCACCCTCGATCTCACCGGACTGCCGCCGACGCTGCCCGAGATCGAAGTTTTCGCCGCCAACTCGTCGCCGCATGCCTACGAGCGCTTGGTTGATCGACTGCTCGCCTCACCGCGCTATGGCGAACACATGGCGCAGTCATGGCTCGACGCCGCCCGCTACGCGGACACCAACGGCTTCCAGGCCGACCGCACCCGCAACCAGTGGCACTGGCGCGACTGGGTCGTCGATGCGCTGAACCGCAACATGCCGTTCGACCAGTTCACCATCGAGCAACTCGCCGGCGACCTGCTGCCGGAGCCGTCGCTTGATCAACTCATCGCCACCGGCTTCAACCGCAACCACATGCTCAACGGCGAGGGCGGCGCGATCGCCGCCGAGACGCAGGTCGAGTACGTCGTCGATCGCGTCGTGACCACCGGCACCACCTGGCTCGGGCTCACCCTCATTTGCGCGCGCTGCCACGACCATAAATACGATCCCGTTTCGCAGAATGAGTTTTACCAATTATACGCTTTTTTCAACGCCATGCCGGAACGCGGCGGCGGCGACATGGAGCCGACCATCAAGGTGCCCACGCCGGAACAATCGGCCAGACTCAAGCAACTCGAGACAACGCTGGCCGGTCATCAGGCCGTGCTCGCCCAGCCCTTGGCCAGGTTCGACGCCGAACGCGAACGATGGGAGGCGCCTCTGCGGAGGGAGATTAGGCAAACCGGTCGGCTCAAAGGCTGGCTGCAGCTCAAGCCGGAGTCCGCCGAGTCGGCCAACGGCAGCGGGTTGACGATACAGGACGACGCCTCGGTGCTGGCCACCGGCAAACTGCCAGACAACGACGACTACACTCTCACGTTCAGCACAAGCCTCGAGAACATCACCGGCTTACGGCTCGAGGCGCTGACCCACCCGAGCCTGAAAAACAGCGGCCCCGGCCGCGATGGCAACTTTGTGCTGACCGGCATTGAATTGCAGCCTGGTATCGACGAACCCGACCTCGGCTCCCTCGAGCAACGCTTCGACAGCGGCCTGATGAAAAAGGGCGGCAAGCAACTCGATATTGACATCACCGGCCAACGCCTGCTCGTGCTCGACGTCGGGGACACCGGCAACGGCATCTCATCCGACTGGGCCAACTGGGGCGAACCGATTCTAGAAGGCCCCGACGGCGCTCTCAAGTTGACCAATCTCGACTGGCACTCGGCGACGACTGATTACAAGGTCGTTCGCAAAAACCGCAACACGCAGGATCAGCCGCTGCGCATCGACGGCCAACCGCTCGAATGGGGCCTCGGCACCCACGCCAAGTCGCGTGTCGTCTTTCTGCTGCCGGAAGGCTACACGCGCTTCCGGGCCACCGTCGGGCCGGATACCGGCGCGATCGAGGAGGTCACCAACGCGCAGACTTCGATCCAATTTTTTGTACGCGTCAGCCCCAGGAGCTGGCCGGAAAAACTCGAGCCGCTGCCGTTCGCCAGCGCTGTTGCAGAGTTTAACCAGGACGGCCTGCCGGTGGGCGACGCGATCGACGACGATCCCAAGTCTGGCTGGGGCATCTGGAAAAAGGACTTCGACTACAACCAACCGCGCAAGGCCGTTTTTCACTTGAAGGAAACTTGGCCAGCCGGCGAAGACACTCGATTCACGTTACGGCTCCGACATCAGCACGATGCGAAGAAGCATCTGCTTGGGCGCTTCCGTGTCTCGATCACCGCCGCACCCAAGCCGTTGATCGCGATGCGCGATGGGTTGCCGGAGAAGGTCGTTCAAATTCTCAACATACCCCGGGACAAGCGCCTTACCAAGCAGCGCGACTCGCTCGCCCGGCATCACCGTTCGCTCATGCAGGACTTCATCGTGGCCAAGCGCGACGGAGAGAGCACCCGCGCTGCGATCAAGAAACTCAACGACTCGCTCGGCAGCACCATGGTCATGCGCGACACGGACAAACCGCGTGACACTTATCTGCTCGTCCGGGGCGTGTACAACAAGCCGGACAAGAGCCAAGCCATCCGGCCCGGCGTGCCGGCCAGCTTCACGAGGCTTGACGGCCTGGCCAAGCGCCGTGCCAACCGGCTTGACCTCGCCCGTTGGTTGACCGATCCCAATCACCCGCTCACCGCCCGCGTCACCGTAAACCGTTACTGGCAACATTTCTTCGGCACCGGCCTCGTCAAGACCACCGAGGATTTCGGCGTGCAGGGCGAACAGCCGGAACACCTCGGGCTGCTCGACTGGCTTGCGACCGAGTTCGTCCAGTCCGGCTGGAACGTGAAGCACCTGCACCGCCTCATCGTCACGAGTGCAGCCTATCGCCAATCCTCAGCTCTGACCCCGGAACTGCTGGAGCGCGACCCGCAAAATCGCCTCATGGCCCGCGGCCCGCGCCTTCGCATGAGCGCGCAGGCCATCCGCGACCAGGCACTTGCACTTGCTGGTCTGTTGGTTGAGCGATTAGGCGGTCCGCCAGTCAAGCCGTACCAGCCACCCAACGTCTGGGCCGACTTCAGTTTCGGGCGGATCGTTTACAAGCGCGACGACGGCGAGTCGCTGTATCGGCGCAGCCTCTACACCTTCTGGCGACGCTCGGTGAAACCGGCTATGTTTTTCGACAACCCGGCGCGCCGCGTCTGTTCAGTACTCCCCAACCGCACGAACACGCCGATGCAGGCGCTCAACCTGCTCAATGACACCACCTACGTCGAGGCCGCCCGCTGCTTCGCCGAGCAACTGCTGAGGCAGCCGGGGAGTGACGCCGACCGGCTTGCCCAGGCGCTGGCAATCGCCACCGGCCGACCGGCCAAGCAGGCTGAAATTGACCTACTGGCCGGACGCTTGGCCAAACTTCAGGCCCATTACGCCAAACAACCGGAAGCTGTGAAGGAACTGCTCTCCATTGGCGAGGCCAAGCCGGACCCGGCGCTCGACGGTGCCCGGGTTGCCGCCCTCACCGGCATCACCAGCCTCATCCTCAACCTCGACGAGGTCATCACCAAGGAGTAGCGGCCGTGCTCAGTCGTGCCATGATCGCTCGATTTCTTTTGCGGCCTCGGGCCAGGTGGAATGGTTGAACGTGAAGCCGGACTCGAGCAATTTCCCCGGCACCACGCGGCGGCTTTTCAGCAGCAGCTCCGTCTCGGTGCGCATGAAGAACGCGCCGATCGCGAGCATCCACGCCGGCGGCGGCAGGCCGTACTTCACGCCGCACGCCTCGCGCAGCGCCCGCATGAAGTCGCGGTTCGGCATCGGGTTGGGCGAGCACATGTTGACCGGCCCGCTGAGTTCCCCGTGATCGAGGCACCAGTCGAGCATCCGCAAAAAATCCCCCATGTGCAGCCAGCTGACATACTGCGTGCCGGGCCCCTGCGTGCCACCGAGCCCGAGTCGGGTGATGTTGCGAAACGTCTCGAACACACCGCCCGCGCCGGTGCCGAACACCATCGACAGCCTCATCGCGATGCGACGCGTGCCCGGCATCGCCGCGTCGAACAGCGCTCGCTCCCAGCGGTTCACCACGTCAACGGAAAACTCCCACTTGTTCCTCGGCTTGCCCGATTCAACCGGGTCGATCTCGCCGGTGGCCTCGTTCATGGCGCGGTCGAGCGCGTGCCGGTACACCGTCGCCGAGCTGGCGTTGAACCACACCGACGGCGGCGCGGCGCACTCCGCGATCGCCTCGCCAATCACCTCGGTGGAAAACTCACGCGACTCGTAAATCTCCCGCCGGTTTTTTTTGCCGTACCGGCAGTTGACCGTGCGCCCGGCGAAGTTGATGACCGCCGCCGCACCGTCGAGTTCATCGGCCCATGCGTCGAGGTTGGCGCCGTCCCACCAGACGAATCGGACGCCCTCCCGGTGTTCGTGCCGTTGCCGAGACAACACCACCACCTCCCAGCTCTTGGCCGCGAAGTGCCGCGTGACATGCCGGCCGATGAAACCGTCGCCGCCCGGGAGCACGATCTTTTGTTTGTCCGTCGTCAAACTTGTCCAAGTGTCCCACGGGTCCGGTCAAAGCGCAACCGGGAGTAATCCGCGCTTGGCCAAGCGGCGGTGGCACGCGTATCGTCTCGGCCATGTTGGACACCCTGACCAAGCAACTGGCCGACGGCACGGCACTGGCCGATGAACAGGTGCACGACGCGATTGACTGCCTGACCGATGAGGCCGTCACCCCCGAGGCCAAGGCCGAGTTCCTCACGTCTCTGGCCACCAAGGGCGAGACGCCAGAGGAGATCGCGGCGTTCGCGAGCGAGCTGCGCGACAAGGCGCTGCCCGTGCCGCTCGACGACGAGACGCGCGGCCGTGAGATGCTCGACGTCTGCGGTACCGGCGGGGACAAACTGGGGACCTTCAACATTTCCACCACGGTGGCCATCGTCGCCGCGGCAGCCGGGGTGACGGTGGCCAAGCACGGCAACCGCGCGATCACCTCCAAGTCCGGCAGCGCCGACGTGCTGGCTGCGCTCGGCATCCCGACCGACCTCACGCCGGAGCAGGTGGCGGTGAGTTTGCGCGATCATAATTTCGCGTTCCTGTTTGCGCCCGGCTATCACCCGGCGTTCAAGCACATCATGCCGGCACGCAAACTGTGCGCCGACCAGGGCCAGCGGACGGTGTTCAACTTTCTCGGCCCGTTGCTCAACCCGGCCCGACCGACGGCGCAGCTCATCGGCGTGCCCAATGGCGAGTTGTGCGA
>MPMB02007664.1_pt1 | contig 40703 bp, 34 predicted proteins | sample 1617371 | NCBI WGS metagenome assembly MPMB02 (sample SAMN05944808, study PRJNA350692) | marine metagenome | biome: marine; feature: ODZ; material: water; isolation source: 300 m water sample filtered on 0.2 um supor filter | place: Pacific Ocean | collected 2012-04-08 | depth 300m m
CCGCGTGCGGGCCATTCATCGTTCCACACGCCGGCCCGGTAGTGGTGGAACCAGCGCAGCCAGATTAGCGTCCCGGCAGAGTCGCCCTTGGCCCGGTAATCCCACGATGCCACAGCGGCCAGCAGTTCTCGCTCGAAAGGGTCCTGTAGCTTGTTTTTTTTCACCGTGGCCAACAGCGTGGGCAGGAAGCGTTCCGCCGCCTTGTCATAGGCATCGTTCTGCAAAGGAATCATTTTTTCGATCGTCATGTCGTCACACTTTTCCAGAAGTTCATGCATGCGCCGCGTGCGGTAGCTCGAGTCCCACATCCAGCCAAGGTGATGCGGGTAGCCGATTGAGGCCGGGCGGCCGTTGGCAGAGCCGACATAATGTTCCGGGGGGTTCACCGCCAGTGGAAGGCTGCGGCGCGGGATGAAGCCGTGCCAGTCGAATTCGCCCGAGGCGCCGTCCATCGGGATCCGGCCTTGGCCGCGCATCCGCAACGGGATGGCACCGCAGGCGTGAATGGCGATGTTACCGTCCGCGTCGGCGTAGGCCATGCTGAGGGTGGGAATCACGATTTGGTCGAACCCTGCCAATGCTTCCGTGAGGTTGCTGGCCCGGTTCATCATCCAAATGGCGAGTCCGTCGCGAGTCTCACCCAGGCCGGTCCACTGCGCGGCGACCAAGCCTTTGTTGCTGCTGATGATCGGTCCGTGCACGGTGTAGTCGATCGACTCAAGGTGAGCAGATTCACCCTTGATGGGGATCGTCTCCTCGACGCGGCGGAACTGCTTCCACTCGTCTCGGTGACGGTAGAGCCGAGGATTGTCCGGGTGCGGTTCCTCGATGAAATAATCCATGACATCAGCCTGCATGTTGGTAATGCCCCAGCCAAGGCGGTCGTTGTGGCCTATGACGATATAGGGCGCGGTGGGGAAACCGGCGCCGGCAATGTTCTGGCCGTCGACCGAAAGATGCCAGGCGTACCACAGCGAGGGCAGGTCGAAGCCGAGATGAGGGTCGCTGCAAAGGATCGGTTTGCCGGAACGAGTCTTGCTGCCGTCGATCGCCCAATTGTTGCTCCCAAAAGCCGTCCCGCGCCCAAGCCACTTAACGCCCTCGAAAGACTCCAGCGCCGCAGCGAATGCATCTTTGCGCCCGGGCAACGGATGCATCGCGCCGGTGGGTGGCGACTTGCGGTCGTACTGCCGGCGCACCGTGGGAATCTCGTAGGGCCGATCGAGCGGCCAAAGCTCTTCCGCCGCGCGGACACCGAGTTTTTCCACCACTGTACCGAACCAAAGGTCGGCATCGGTGCCGCTCTGGTCCCAGCCCATGTACTTGGTGAACACAATGCTGTCCACTGGCGACCACGGCTTGGGTTGATAATCCAGCTCGTTGAAGATGTCTGGCCAACCCGTTTCTTTAAATTGCTCCATGACGGCGTTAACCCCGTCGGCGTAGGCTTTCAATTCGGCGCGAAAATCCGCCGGCACGCGTTCGGAGTTCCACCACGCCTCCGAGGTGCGGCGTAGGCCCAGTCGGCGCATGAGGATGTCGTGCTTCAGGCGGTCTCGTCCGAACACCTCGGCCATCGTGCCGGAAGCCTGGCGGCGCAACAGATCCATCTGCCATAGCCGATCGGAGGCGTGCAGCCAGCCGATGATGCGTGCGCCGTCGAGCCGGTTCGCGACAAACACATGGGGGATGCCAAACTCGTCATGCTGCACGCTGGCCGGTTTATCGAGGATCGACAGCGAAAAGTCATCAGCCTTTGCAGGGTAGACCAGGCAGCCGATCATCGTGAGTAAACAGAAAAGTGATTTCATCACGGGCGAAATAACTATTAACTCCTGCGGTTAAAACCAAGGGCTTTTTTTTGATCGCTTGGCTAGGTGCTTGGCAAGGCATAGGAGGACTTCCAGGTTGAGGAAAATCATAAAACAAAATCGGTTTACTAGTTTCATAGTATCAAACAGCTAGCAATTTTAGCACAGCCCATTGATGAACGTATGATGCGTGGTTTTCACGCGTAAGTTTGATTAAATCCAAAATATTAGAATGCCGGCGGTCGTCACATCCTCGTTTTCAGTGTCCATATCAGCTATTTGAAAAACGAAACAGGTCTTGATTTTTATGCTGCCAACAGGCAGCTTCCACGAGATAAATTTTACTTTTTGACGGACTAAAACAGCCATTTTCATGAACTATTTGTGTAAGTTTGCTTGGTTTTCTTTGGTGCTGGCCGGGGGGGTGCCGCTTGGCCAAGCACTGGCCGATGTGCCGAGAGAGGTGCGTTTCAGCAAACATATCGAACCAGTTTTGTCAGACCATTGCGTGCAGTGCCACGGTCCGGACGACAGGGATCGTAAGGCTGATCTTCGTCTCGACATTAAGGGTGGGATATTCAGTCGCTCAGATGATGGCCAGGTGGTTGTGCCCGGCAGGCCGTTGGAAAGCCTGCTGTTCCAGAAGATCACCGCTCACGATACTGATGACCGGATGCCTCCTGAGGTGGCCAAGAAAGAATTGTCGGCGGACCAGATTGCCACAATCAAGCGCTGGATTGAGCAGGGCGCCGAGTGGGAGGGCCACTGGTCATTTGTCACACCGAAGCGACCGGACCTACCCAAGGTGCATCGCCGCACTTGGCCAAGGAACTCGATCGACTTTTTCACCCTGGCCCGGATGGAGGCCAATGGGCTCGAGCCGTCACCGGAGGCGGATCGCCGGACCCTCATTCGCCGGGTGTGCCTCGACCTGACTGGATTGCCGCCGTCGCCGGAGCAGGTTGAGTGGTTCGTCAACGACACCAACCCGAACGCGTACGAGACCCTCGTCGATTCGTTGCTGTCCAGCGAGCGTTACGGCGAGCGGATGACGCTGGCGTGGATGGACGCCGCGCGCTACGGCGACTCGAGCGTGTTCCACGACGACGGTGTGCGTTATATGTGGCCGTGGCGTGACTGGGTGATTCGGGCGTACAATGACAACAAGCGGTTCGACGAGTTTACGATTGAGCAGTTGGCTGGCGACCAGTTGGAGAATGCATCGCTCGACCACAAGGTGGCATCCGGCTTCAACCGCAACCACGGCACGACCGACGAGGGCGGTGTGATCGCCGAGGAGTACCGGGTCGAGTACAACGTGGATCGTGTCAAGACGACCGCCAACGTCTGGTTGGGGCTGACGATGGAGTGTGGCCAGTGCCACGAGCACAAGTACGACCCAATTTCGCAGAAGGAGTACTATCAGTTTTACGCCTACTTCAATGTCAACTCCGACGCTGGCATGCAAACGCGCAACGGCAACTCGGCGCCGATGGTCAAGGTGCCAAGCATGAACCAGAAGCAGGAGTTGCAGCAGCACCGAGAGAAGGTAGCCGCCATGAAAGAGGAGCGGGCCAGGGCCAAGCCGACCGCGAAGGAAATGGACGAGTGGATTGCTGATCACCGCGCCAGTCAACTGCCCGATCCACCAAAGTTGGGCGGGTGGCATTTCCTCGGTAGTTTCACCGCCAACAACAAGGACGCTGCATTCAAGAAAGACTGGGGGCCGGAGAAAAAAGTGGACCTTGGCAAGGAGCACGACGGCAAAAAATGGGAACCGCGCGAGTACGAGGACGGCAAGGTGCACACGCCGGCCATTCCCGGAAACAGCGCGGCTTATTTTTACCGGACCGTGACGGCGGCCAAGGCGCAGGAGGTGATGGTGTCGCTCGGCAGTGACGACGCGATCAAGGTGTTCCTAAACGGCAATCAGGTGTTTGCCAATAACGTTTCCCGCGGCCCGGCGCCTGATCAGGACAAGGCCAAGCTGGCGCTCACAGAGGGTGATAACCATCTGCTACTCAAGATCGTGAACGCCGGTGGCCCGGCCGGTTTCTACTTCAAGCTCGTTGGTTCTGCGCTGCCGGAGAACATCCTGGCGCTGCTGCGCGAGGATGTTCTGAGTGAAGGACACGTGGCGAAGCTGCGAAAGTATTACGAGGAATCCGTCTGGCCCCTGGCCAAGGAGTTGGATGCCAAAATTAAGGCTTCCGAGAAGGCAGCCAGCGATTACGACAAGGGGATTGTCACTGTGATGACGATGGGCGACTTGGCCAAGCCGCGCAAAACCTACGTGCTCGCGCGCGGCCATTATGCGTTGCCTAAAAAGGACGAGGAGATTTTTCCCGGCGTGCCAGCCGCGTTAACGCCGTTGCCGGAGGATTCGCCACCCAAGCGGGTTGGCTTGGCCAAGTGGATTGCCGATGACGACCATCCGCTGACCGCTCGCGTGGCGGTGAACCGCTACTGGTCGATGATCTTCGGCGCGGGGCTGGTGACGACAGTGATGGATTTTGGCACGCGCGGCGCGCTGCCGAGCCATCCGGGGCTGCTCGACTGGCTGGCGCGCGACTTCGCCGATGGCGGTTGGAATGTGAAGCGCGTGTTCAAGCAGATGCTGATGTCGGCGACGTACAGGCAGCAGTCCACCGCCACGGCGGAGCAGCTCCGGCTCGACCCGGAGAATGTGTATCTCTCCCGTGCACCAAGGTTGCGGTTGCAGGGTGAGTTCATCCGCGACAACGCGCTCACCGTCGGCGGCGTGCTCAACGGCAAGGTTGGCGGGCCGAGCGTCAAGCCGTACCAACCGCCGCGCATCTGGAACGAAGTCGCACTCAACGGCGGCCTGTTTTACAAGCCGGACACTGGGCAAAAACTTTACCGTCGCTCGATGTACACCTACTGGAAACGCTCCGCGCCGATGCCGAACATGATGGCGTTCGATGCGCCGACGCGCGAAAAATGCGTTGTCCGGCGGCCTCGCACAAACACGCCAATGCAGGCGCTGGTGACGCTGAATGACGTGCAGTTCGTCGAGGCGGCGCGGCTGTTTGCGGAGCGTGTACTGCAGCAGGGAGGGGTGGATTTCGACTCGCGGCTCGACTATGCGCTGCTGCTCACCACGGCGCGCCCGGCGGACGAGTTGCGCAAGCGCGTGTTCCGCAACTTGTACGATAGCCAGCTCAAGGTGTTCCGCGCCGATGCCAAGCGCGCCGGCGAGTTGCTGGAGTTTGGCGAAACCAAGCGCGACGAATCGCTCGACTTGGCCAAGCACGCCGCTTGGACCACCGTGGCAAGTGCCATCCTCAACCTAGACGAAGTCATCACCCGGGAGTGAACCATGATTCCATTATTCAATTCTGACCATCTGCTCGACCGCCGCAAGTTTCTGAATCTTGGCGCGTGCGGCATGGGGGCGCTTGGCCTCGCGTCGCTTGCCCAGCCGAGCCTGCTTAACGCTGCCACCGGGCGCGGGGGCGGCGTACTGGGCAACCCGCACTTCAAGCCCAAGGCCAAGCGGGTGATCTACCTGTTTTTCTCCGGCGGCCCGTCGCACATCGACATGTACGACTTCAAGCCGGGCATCCGCAAGATCCACGGCATCGAGCTTCCGGACTCCATTCGCCAGGGCCAACGTATCACCGGCATGACATCGGGGCAGAAGTCGTTCCCGTGTGTCGCCCCGATGTTCGAGTTTAAAAAACACGGCCAGAGCGACGCTTACTTTAGCGAAATATTGCCGCACATCGCCACGCTCGCTGACGAGATGACGCTCATTCGCAGCGTGAACACCGAGGCAATCAACCATGACCCGGCGATCACTTACATCAACACCGGCACACAGCAGCTGGGCCACCCGAGCATGGGTGCTTGGCTTAACTACGGCCTCGGCAGCCCGAGCGACAATCTTCCGGGCTATATCGTGATGATCTCCAAGGGGCGTGGCGGCAGCCAGGCGCTTTACTCGCGCCTTTGGGGCAGCGGCTTCCTGCCGTCCAAATATCAGGGTGTGAAGTTCCGCAGCTCCGGCGAGCCGGTGCTGTTCCTCAACGACCCGCCGGGCATCGACCGCAGTTCGCGCCGAGCGATCCTCGACAGCATCCGCGCCGTGAACGAGGCAAAGTTTGCCGAGACGGGTGATGCGGAAATTCAGGCGCGTATTTCCCAGTACGAAATGGCATTCCGCATGCAGGCGAGCGTGCCGGAGCTGACTGATCTTAAATCCGAGCCGGAACACGTCTTCGACCTGTACGGCAAGGATTCCAAAAAGCCGGGCAAATACGCCTACAATTGCATCCTTGCGCGGCGCATGCTTGAGAGCGGGGTGCCGTTCATACAGTTGTTCCATCGCGGCTGGGATCAGCACGGCAATTGTCCGCGCGATGTTCGTTACCAATGCGAGGACATCGACCAGCCAACTGCCGCGCTCGTCAAGGATCTCAAGCAGCGTGGCATGCTCGAGGACACGCTCGTGATCTGCGGTGGCGAATTTGGCCGGACGATTTACTCACAGGGCACGCTAACCAAGGACAACCACGGGCGTGACCATCATGGCCGTTGCTTCTCGATGTGGATGGCCGGCGGTGGAATCCGGAAAGGTCACGTGCACGGTGAGACTGATGACTTCTGCTACAACATCGTGCGCGATCCGGTGCACATCAACGACCTCAATGCCACCGCGCTGCAATGCCTCGGCATCGATCACGAACAATTCACCTACCGCTATCAAGGGCTCGACCAGCGCTTGACAAGTGTCCTCGACCCCACCGTGATCACCCCGATTTTGGCTTAACGCGCCACGTCGTAAACAACTCATCGCCGAGTCGGAGTCGACGGGTCAGTTCCAAGTTAGCTGCCTTGGCCAAGGTGGCGAAACCGTCGCCGTCGGCGATCGTTGGTGCATCGCGTCCACCAATGATCCGCGGGCAGATCGTTAGGTGCAGTTCATCCACAAGGCCAAGCCGGAGCAGTTCGAAGTTCAATTCGCCGCCGCCCTCGCAGAGCAACCGATTGACGGCCCACTCGCGCTGGAGCCAGCCAAGCGCTTGGCCAAGCGCAACCTTGTTTTTTCCGCACACCTTCACGCAGTCGGCCAGACGCTCCAGCTTGGCCAAGCGCGACTTCGGCACCTGGCTCGAGGCCAGCACAATGACCGGCGAAACTTGATTTCGGAAAACCGCCGCCTCCGGATCGACTGAACCAGAACCGCTTACGACGATCCGCAAATTTTGCCTAGCCAAGCCGCCGCGAAGTCGCCGCCGCTCGTATTCCGGGCCACCGGCATCCAGCGTCACCGGCGCGGAGTCCACCGTTCGCGCGCCGCACATGACTGCGTCGGCGGTGGCCCGGAGCGAGAGGAGATTCGCGTGGTCGCGCCGGCTGCCGAACGAGACAAACCGCCGATGTGCGGGGGCGATCTTGCCGTCGGCTGACATCGCCATGTTGATCAGCACGAATGGACGGATCGTTTTCATCCAGTGCAAAACATCGCGTCGCCGTAGCTAAAAAAACGGTACCGCTTGGCGATTGCCTCGGCGTAGGCGCGCAGCACATGTTCGCGCCCGCTAGTGCCGCCCGGCTGCGCGAACGCGCTCACCAGCATCAGTAATGTCGATTTGGGCAAATGAAAGTTGGTGAGCAACTCATCGACAACCTGAAACTCATGCGGCGGATAAATGAAGATATCCGTGCGGCCAAGCTGTGGCGCGATCGGCGCGCCGCGAGTAGCGACCGACTCCAGCACGCGCATGCTCGTCGTGCCAACGGCAACAACCCGCCGTCCCTCTGCCTTGGCTTGGTTGACAGCCTCGGCTGCGGCGGTGTCGATTTCGAACCGTTCCTCATGCATGGGATGATCCTCAACGTGATCACACTCCACCGGCTGAAACGTTCCGGGCCCAATGTGCAGGGTCACCTCCGCGAATGTCACTCCCTTTGCGCGTAGCCGGGCGATCAACTCATCCGTGAAATGCAGTCCCGCGGTCGGCGCGGCGACCGAGCCGTCGTTTTTTGCATACACCGTCTGGTAACGCTCGCGATCGGCGCGGGTGTCGATTGGTGCGCGCTCGATGTACGGCGGCAACGGTGTCTCGCCGATGGCCTGCAGGAGTTCGTGCACGCCCGATGATTGCGGAAGCCGCAGAAGATATTTGCCGGCGTCGTTCTTGTCGATCGACTTAACCCAGTGCGGAGTGGGGCGTCCATCGAGGTCGTGCAACTGGATGCGTGTCCCGTTGTGAATGCGTTTGCCGGGTCGCAGCATGCACCACCATTCGCCGGGCGCATGTTCCTCGGTAAGCAGAATCTCCACCCGGGCGCCGTCGCCCTCCTTTTGGCCGCGCATGCGAGCCGGGATGACGCGCGAGTTGTTTACCACCAACACGTCGCCCGGATGCAGCAGGAACTCTAGTTCGTCGAATTGCCGGTGGGCGATGGCGCCGCTGGCGCGATCGAGCGTCAGCAATCGGGAGGCATCCCGTCGCCCGATGGGATGTTGGGCAATGAGTTCCTGGGGGAGGGAGTAGTCGAAATCGTCCGTCCGCACAGCGGTATCTAGTAGCTGCTTTTGCGGACGGATACAACGCAGCGGAAGCCGAGCCCCAGTAGCCTCGGGGGGGGAGGGGATACAGATGCTCAATCCCGCCGGCTCGCTTGACCAAGCAGTGGGCAATGCCAAAAACAGACTAAAAAACGGGATTTCCAGAACAAACGAGCAAATAAAAAAATTTCATTTTTTTAAAAAAATCAGTTGACGTCTTGGGGAGGAAACGGTAGAGAACGGGAAAATTTGGGTCGCATGGGGCCAATTTGGTGTCCAAGCAACCTGTTATGTCAGCAATCCAGGACCATCCGACGACTGTTTTTTCCGGTCGATTCTGTCACGGAATCGACGGAAGCCGCCGTGTCATGGTGCCTTCCAAGTGGCGTCCCAAATCCGGTAAAACTGAGTTGTCCATCCTCCCTTGGCCGATTGGTCAGAAGCAGTTTTTGTTGGTTCTCCCACCAGCTCGTTGGAATGTGCTGCTGGATCGTTTCAGCGAGATATCACTGTCGGATGAAGAGGGAGCCGAAGTGGAGCGGGTCATCGGGGGAAGTTCGGCCCACCTGACACTGGACAAGGCGGGTCGGCTGTGTTTGCCGGAGGAACTGGCCGCCGTGGCCGGGCTGAGGAAGGAGGCCATGTTTGTGGGTCGGTTGAACAAGTTCGAAATCTGGGAGCCGGGTCGATTCAACGAAAACAGTAAGGGCAATGAGGCAGTCGCGGCTGCGGCCATCAAGAATTTAAACCTATGAACCTGATGCAATATCTGTCGGTCAGTGGAACCCTCGAGGGACCAAGGGAGAAGTTTCTCTCTCGGAGGATTGGACACAGCCAGGAGGGCTTGGCCGACGAGGGGGGCGGGGAGCTTGCCCATCCGGAGCCGGTGGCGCTGGTTCGGCCAGCGGTGCAGGACTCGGGACAGGGTGAGTTCGGTTTTTTCGAACCTATTGAGGTTGTGCCGAAGCCCTCCGGGCCAGGGAACCATCTGGACCTTGGCCAAGCGGAAGCCAAGCCGCGAGACCGCGATCAGGTCGAGGTTTACAGCCGCATCAGTCCGTCGCGTGTGCGGGTGATCCGGAACGATCTGGCCGGGTCGGATCTCGCGCTTCGCGTCGGTGAAGGGGTGGAACAATTCCGCCCGAGCCTTATTGCCGAGGAGCCGTCGAGAAGCTCTTGGTCCGAGCGCATGCGCGGCCGGTTTGAGTCGTTGAGCCAGGTGTCGCGGTGGGTGTCGCGCCGGTCGTGGCGTTGGCTGCTGGCTTTCAAGTCGTTTTGGCCGGTCGGCATCCTGACCAGGGCGTCTGCCGGTACGCTGAAGGTTGCCCCTGAAAAAGTGGCGGAGGAGACGCCGGCGCAAATGAACTCCACCGAGTTGGACGAGGCGATCGAGATGGCCAAGGACTACAAGACGGACGTGTACGTGGACGGACGAGTGGCGTGGAGCTACGAGGAGTATGCCTCAAGCGTGAAGGAGATTGTTCCCATCGAGGATGCCCATGACTTGTGACCGAATTCATCCACGAACCGGTGCTGCTGGAGGAAGTGCTCTCGGCGCTTCAACCGGCGACGGGCCGGCTGTATGTGGATGGGACGGTCGGTGGCGGCGGGCATGCGGAGGCGATTCTCGAAGCGAGCGGCCCGGACGGAAGGCTGGTGGCGTTCGATTGCGACGACCGGGCGGTGGCCGCCGCGGCCCAGCGCTTGGCCAAGTTTGGCGAGCGGCTGGAACTGCACCGATCATCGTTTGCGGAGATGGCCAAGCGCTTGACCAAGTCGAGCTGCGACGGGGTGCTGCTGGATCTCGGTGTCAGCTCGCCACAACTCGACGAGGCAGAGCGTGGTTTCAGTTTTCAGGCCGAGGGGCCGCTGGACATGCGGATGGATCGGCGGCAGCCGGTGAACGCCGCGCAACTGGTGAACGAGCTCGAGGCCGGAGAGTTGGCGAGGATATTTTGGGAACTGGGCGGCGAGCGCCGGTCGCGCCGCATCGCCCGGGCTATTGTTGAACAACGCGACATGCAAAGACTCGAAACCACCACGCAACTGGCTGACATCGTGGAGCGGGCCTGCCCCCGGCGGGGCGCGCGCACGCATCCGGCAACCGGCGTGTTTCAGGCGTTGCGCATGGCGGTGAACGACGAGCTGGGTCAGGTGCAGGCCGGGCTGGACGCCGCCTGGTCGGTGCTCAAGCCGGGCGGCTGCCTGGCTGTCATCACGTTCCATTCCGGCGAGGATCGGTTGGTGAAACAGTTCAGCCGCTGCCTGGCCAGGCCGTACACGGTACGCGGCGGGGTTGATGTGCCGGAACTGCGCGAGCCACGCGAGCCGCTGGCCCGGGAACTGAGCCGAAAGGCGGTTAAGCCTGGCGCCGCCGAGCAGGAGCGAAACCCCCGGAGCCGCAGCGCCCAGTTGCGGGCGCTCGAGAAAATGTAAACCGGCATGCCGCGCAACCGTAAAAAGCAGGACTCGCCGTTGAGCGTTGGCTTGTGGATCCGGGCTGCGCTGCTTTGCCTGCTCCTTGGAGGCACGGCGATGGGGTACGTGTGGCAGAAGTCGCAGATTCACCAACTCGGCACCGAGGTCCGAAAAAAAGAGGTGAGGCTCGAGTTGCTCAAGGGCGACAACGAGCGCTGGCAGCAGCTCCGCGCCGAGATGCGCTCGACACAGAAACTTTATGACCGGGTCCGCAAACTCGGGCTTGGGCTGACGATGCCGCAGCCGGAGCAGGTGCTGCGACTTTCTGATCTTCCGCTAGACGCCAAGGAGCTGAAGCAAAGCAAACCGGGGGAATACCGAACGGTAACCAACAAGCCGCGCCGGGAACGGCCGTAACGGACATGAAAAAAAACCTGTTTACACACTGACGTGGCAACGATCGCAGCCAACGCTCACCGGGGAAGGGTGATGATACTGGTCTCACTCATAACGGCCGGTTATGTGGGACTCGGGGTGAGGTTGGTGGATATTCAGGTGCTTCAGCACGACAAGCATGCAGCGCACGCGCTGGACAACACCCGCCGCAGGGTGATTCACGCCTCGAGGCGCGGCGATATTCTGGACATCCGGGGCACGGTGCTGGCGACGAGCCGGATCGCCAAGACGGTGTGCGCCGACCCGTCGCTGATGGGTAGCCACCAGCGGCTCGTGGCCCGGGCGATCGCGCCGTTTCTCGGCCGAGATGCCGCTGACTTGGCCAAGCGCATGCAGCGCCGCGTGTACACCGACGCCGAAGGCCGCCAGCGCGAGGACAAGCACGTCGTGCTTGCGCGAAAGGTGTTGCTCGAAGACTGGAAGGGCATCACCAACGCGCTGGCGTACATCGAGTTTGGTGTCGATGTAAAGTCTCTGCCCCGTAAGGAGCGGCTGAACTATTACAACGTCAGGCGCTCCGTGTTCTGCGAGCGGGTCGATTCGCAGTTGCGCGTTTATCCCAGCGGCAACCTCGCCGCGCACGTGACCGGATTTGTCGGTGTGCGCGACCCGGAGGGTTCGAGCGTGCCGGTGGTCGGCCTCGAGGGGAAACACGGCATCGAGAGGATGCTCGACTCGCAACTTGAGGGAGTGCGCGGTTGGCGCGAGACCGAGACCGACCGCAGTCGCGACGAGGTGGTGCCGTTCCGCGTGCGCGACGTGAAGCCGCGCGACGGGATGAACGTGGTGCTGACGCTCGACGCCAACGTGCAGTACATCGCCGAGAAGGCGCTCGAGGCGCTTTGCACGAAGCACACGCCAGCGAGCGCGTGCATCGTGGTGGTGAACCCGAAAACCGGCGCGATTCTTGCGCTGGCCAACCGGCCGACATTCGATTCCAACAAGCCGGGCGACTCCAACGCGGCCAACCGCCGCAACCGGGTGATCGCCGACGTGTTTGAGCCGGGCTCAACCTTCAAGATCGTGGCGGTGTCCGGTGCGCTCAACGAGGGCGTGGTGCGGTTGCATGATCGGTTCCACTGCGAGAACGGCCGCCTTTATTTCGCCGGCAAGGTGCTGCGCGACCACCATGCGTACGGCCAGTTGTCGGTCCGGGAGATCATCACCAAGTCGTCCAACATCGGCACAGCCAAGGTGGCGATGAAGCTGGGGGCGCACCGGCTGCACAATTACATCTCTGAAATGGGCTTCGGCCAGCGCAGCGGGGTAGCGTTGCCGGGGGAGGTGCGCGGCATCCTTCATCCCGTCAGGAACTGGAGCAAGTTGTCGATCTCCCGGATTCCGATGGGCCACGAGATCGCGGCAACACCTCTGCAGCTCGTGATGGCAATGTCCGCAATGGCCAACGGCGGCAACCTGATGCGGCCGCTGCTGGTGGACCGGCTGGTGGATCGGGATGGGAATGTCGTGATGCAGTATGAACCGACTGTGGTTCGCAAGGTGATCCGCGATGAGACAGCGCAGCAGATGGTGAAGACGCTGATAACGGTGGTCTCTGCCGAGGGCACCGCGCGCCAGGCTTGGCTCAAGAACTATGCCGTCGCCGGCAAGACTGGCACGGCGCAAAAACCGTCGAAGACACGGCGCGGCTATGAGGTCGGAAAATATTTTTCGTCGTTCATCGGATTCCTGCCGGCGGAGAATCCTCGGTTGTGCATCGGTGTGTTTGTGGACGAACCACACAACGGGCACTACGGTGGCGTGGTGGCAGGTCCGACATTCAAGATGATTGCCGAGAAATCGGCCAACTATCTCGGCCTCGAGCCGTCGATACCGGTAAAGCCGATGTCGGAGCAGAAACCCCGGGTGGTGCTGAGATGATGGAACCCCGAACGCTAGGTTTTGTGGAGGAGAGCTGTAACGGGCAACTCGTCGCGGGCGAACGCTCGGCGAGTGTGCGCTGCATCTGCACCGACTCGCGCTTGGCCAAGGCGGGCGACCTGTTCGTGGCGATTCGCGGTGACCAGTTTGACGGGCATGACTACCTCAACGACGCGCTTGGCCAAGGGGCGGAGGCGGCTGTGGTCAGCCGAGCCCGGCTTGGCCAAGCGAAGGTCGCCGGGCCGAGGATCGAGGTGGAGGAGACGCGGGATGCGCTTGGCCGACTGGCGGCCCGGTACCGGCGGGATTTTGAGCTGCCGGTTGTTGCGGTGGGCGGCTCCAACGGCAAAACCGGCACCAAGGACATCTTGGCGGCAGTGCTGGGGCAACGGCTCGAGACGCTCTCGAGCGAGTCCAGTTTCAACAACGATATCGGGGTGCCGCTCACATTGTTGCGGCTGCGCGGGGCCCACGAGGCGGCGGTGCTCGAGGTCGGCTCGAATCATCCCGGCGAACTGCAGCCGCTGCTGCAACTCATCCGGCCAAGGTACGGCGTGCTGACGAGCATCGGGCGCGAGCATTTGGAGTTTTTCGGGAACCTCGAAGGGGTGATCGAGGAGGAGGGAGAGCTGGCAGAGGTGCTGCCGCCGGAGGGCTGCCTGTTTGTCAATGGAGACATCGAGGGGCTGGAGGCCATCCGCGTCCGCTGCCGCGCAACAGTTGTCACGGTCGGGGAGGGGGAGGGCTGCGACTGGCGGCTTGCCGGCATTGCGCTGGACGATGAGGGGACAACTTTCGAACTGATTTCGCCAAAGGGAGATTGGAGCGGAGCCTACCGCATCAACCTGCTGGGCCATCAAAACGCCCGGAACGCCGCGCTCGCAATGGCGCTTGCGGCGGAGCTGGGCCTGAGCCGGGAGGAACTGGACCAGGGCCTGCAGTGTTGCCGTCCGGCGTCGATGCGAATGGAGATGCAGACACTCGGCGGTGTCCGCATCATCAACGACGCCTACAACTCCAATCCGGACTCCCTTCTGGCGGCTTTGGAGACGATGGAGTCGTTTCCGACTGGGGGAAAACGCATTGCCGTTCTCGGTGACATGGCCGAGCTTGGACAAGCCAGCGAGTCCGCCCATGTTGAGGCGGGCCGGCTTGCGGCCAGGCTTGGCCTGGACGGCCTGATCGCCGTGGGCCAATGGGCGGACACGACGGTGCGCGCGGCGCAGGAGGACGGCTTGGCCAACGTGGCGGCTTTCGATGACGTCAACGTGGCCGGTTGGGCGCTGGCTGTCAAGCTGAGTCCCGGGGACGTGGTGCTGATCAAGGGCAGCCGAGCGACAAAAATGGAACGCATCATCGAGGCACTGTCGGAGGCCATGAAAACGTAGCGACGCAGGATGTTTTTTTACCTCAGCCAGATGCCGCAGTGGCTGGCCGGAAACGGCCATGCCGTCTTGGCGGACTGGCTCTCCTTCCTGCGGGTGTTTCAGTACATCACTTTCCGGACAGCCGGCGCGGCAGTCACGGCGCTGCTGTTTTGCTGGTGGTTTGGCCCGAAAATCATCGGGCTGCTTACGCGGCTGAAATTCAGCCAGGACTACAAGGACAAGGCCGAGGAAGCAGGTGGTCTGGATGCGCGGGTGCTCAGCAAGAGGGGCACACCGTCGATGGGGGGAGTCATGATCGTGCTGGCGCTGGATGTGACCGCGCTGCTCTGGGCCAGGTGGAACGAGTTTCTCGCGTTGAGCCTGATGTCGGTGGTGGTGCTGGCGGCGCTGGGTTTTTACGACGACTGGGTCAAGCTCACCAGGCAGGACAAGGACGGCATCCACTCGAAAGTGAAGCTGGCGGTGCAACTGGCGCTGGGCCTATTCATCGGGCTGTATCTGTGGTATCACCCCACCAAGAGCGACTTGATCGGGAAACTGGTGGTTCCGTTTTACAGCGGGCAAGACGGCCCCGGAGGGGAGATTGTGTTTGCCGGGGTGGGGGTTGTGGGATTGCTGGTCACCACGGCGGCCATCGTGGGCAGTTCCAACGCAGTGAATCTGACTGACGGCCTCGACGGCTTGGCCATCGGCTGCACGCTGATCGTGACGTTCGTGTTCATCATTTTCACCTACATCGCCGGCAACAAGATCATGGCCGACTATCTGCGCGTGCCGTACGTCGAGGGGGCGGGGGAGTTAACAGTGTTCTGCGCGGCGATGGTGGGTAGCGGGCTGGGGTTTCTCTGGTTCAACTGCCACCCGGCGCAGGTGTTCATGGGCGACACCGGGTCGCTGGCGCTGGGCGGCGTGCTCGGCGTGATCGCGGTGCTGATTCACCAGCCGTTTGTGCTGGTGATTGCGGGCGGGGTGTTCGTGCTCGAGGCGGTTTCGGTGTTGGTCCAGACCGGCTGGTTCAAGCATACGCGGCGAAAATACGGCGAGGGGCGGCGGGTGTTTTTAATGGCGCCGCTGCATCATCACTTTGAGAAAAAGGGCTGGTACGAGTCGCAGGTGGTCGCGCGGTTCTACATTCTGGGAATTCTTTTTGCGGTGCTCGCTTTGAGCACGCTGAAATTGAGGTAAGTTAGGCGGTCATGTTCAAGCTGAAAGGCAAGCGGGTTTTGTTGGTCGGCCTCGGTTCGCGGGGCCGGGCGGCCTGCCGCCTGCTCTGTGACTGCGGCGCCTCGGTGGTGGCGGTGGATCGCAAGGAGGACGACCTGCTCCGCCGCGAGACCGAGCCGTTGGCCAAGCTGGGGGCGAAGGTGCATCTCGGCTTGGCCAAGCCGTTGCCCAAGCTGCTCGACGGCGTCGAGTTGGGCGTGATTAGCGTGGGCGGTATCCGTGAAACGGCCTGGGTGCGCGCCCTGCGCCGGGCGGATTTGCCTGTGATCGGCGAGCTCGAGCTTGGCTTCCAGCAGTTACGCTGCCTAAACATCGCCGTGACCGGCACCAACGGCAAGACTCCGGCGGCCAAGCTGATCGAGCAGGTGCTGGTCGGCGGGCAGCGGGAGGCCCGACTGGCCGGCAAGGTGGACTACCCCGTCTGCGATGCCGTGGACGGCTCGAAAGAGCTGGATTACCTGATCCTTGCCGTGAACTCGTTCCAGCTCGAGTTGACCCAGTTTTTCAGCCCCACGGTCGCTGTGCTGACGAACATCGCGCCGGACCACATGGATCACTACGGCAGCGTGGCGGAGTACGTGAGCGCCAAGGCGAGAATATTCGTCAACCAGCAGCCGTTCGACTGGGCGATCATCCAGAGCGAGGCGCTGGCACAGATCCGGTCGTTCGGCATCGAGATCCCCTCCAAGATCATCACCTTCAGCGCGAGCAACCGCCGGGCGGACATCTCGCTCGATCGCGGCCTGATCATGAGCCGAGTGCCGGGCTGGGAGGGCCCGCTGATGGACTTCACCGAGTGCCAGTTGCAGGGGGCGCACAACGCGGAGATCCTGATGGCGGCGCTGGCGGCGGGCCGGGTGTTCCGGATTCCGCTGGAGCAATCGGCGGACATCCTCCGAAACCACCCGGCGCTGCCGCACCGGTGCGAACTCGTAGCCGAGATGGACGGGGTGAGCTACATCAACGACTCCCGATCCACCAACCTCGCCGCCCTCGAGAAGTCACTTTTCTCAATAAAACCGGGCCTGGGCGGTCGCCCCAACGTCTGGTTGCTGGCCGGCGGACGCGACAAGGCCGGCGCCTACCACGACATTGGCCCGCTGCTTTCACAGAGGGTCAAGGCGGCATTTTTGATGGGCGAAACCCGCGAAAACCTGCGCGCCGCATGGAGCCTCTTCACGCCCTGCCGCCTGGTAGATTCGCTGGAGGAAGCCGTCCGCCAGAGCGCTGAACTGGCCGAGGAGGGCGACGTTATTTTACTCTCGCCAGCGAGTGAGGATTCCGGTAGTGTCAATGGCTATCAACATCGTGGCGAGATGTTTCGGCGCTCAGTCGAACACTTGGCCGGTTCTTCAACGGAAGCTGAAAGCACCGGTAAGGCCAATTCAGCCTCAAAAACAATCCCTGTTTTGTCGCGATGAATCCTGCCCGCCGACCACTATATCTTGTGTTCCCCCCCTTTTGCGCTTGGCCAAGCGCACGTCAATTTTTTCAATCAACCAAGGAGTAAAACATCATGTCCAGTCATAATCCCCTACGACCCAAAAGTTCCCTGCTCGAGCAGAAAGCCAAGAGCCGCTCCGGCCTGCAGATGGTGATGATCATCGTGGCCGTGCACGTGGTTTTCCTTGGAGGGCTGTTGTTCTCCGGCTGCCGCCCGGAACAACCGACACCCGGCACGGCGGCCGACACCAACGCCATTCCGGTCTTGCCACCCATCGGGGGAGGGGTGGCGTCTCCGCCAGGACAGAGCAACGTGGTAAACATAGTGAATGCGCCCGCTGCGGACACCAACGCCGTGACCGCCGCCCCGCCGCTTCCGGGCGTCACGACCGGCGAAGCCCAGCCGCCGCCCGTCACAAGCGACCCGGCCCCGGCGGAGGACGTCGTTCCGTTGATTCCTGAGCCAACGGGTGAACCGGAGGTGCCGGTGGCCACCGGCGAGGAAGAGTACGTCGTGGGCAAGGGAGACAACTTCACCACCATCGCGCGCAAATTCGGCGTCACGGTGCAGGCCGTCATCAAGGCCAACCCGGCAGTGGATCCAAACCGCATGGCGGTTGGCCAAGTGCTGATTATCCCCGCGCCCGTGGCCAAGCCGCTTGCACCGGCGGTGCCAGAGGGAACGGTGGTGTACGAGGTTAAGGCGGGCGACAGCCTTTACGCCATCGCCAAGGAGCACAAGATCACGGTCAAGGCCATCCGCGATGCCAATAGCCTGACAAACTCAAAAATTCAACCGGGGCAAAAATTGACCATTCCCCCGCCGGCGACCGACAACTAGCCAAACGAGCGATCCGTCCCGATGAAGCTCGCCTCGACCACGCTGGTGTTTGTCGTTTCAGCCCTGCTTGCGCTGGGGTTGGTGATGCTCTACAGCGCCACCATGTTTCACCGCAGTGGCGGATTTCTGGGTTCGCAATTGCTGTGGTGCTGCATTGGGTTGGTGGTCTGCCTTGGCGCGGCTATGGCGGACTACCAGATGCTTAAAAAAATCTCGGCACCGGCGCTGGTGCTGGCGCTTCTCCTGTTGGTGGCGGTGATGCTCCCCGGCATCGGACTGGAGCGCAACGGCGCCCGCCGCTGGCTGCAGTTGCCGGGCACGACGTTCCAGCCGTCCGAGTTTGCCAAGCTGGCTGTCATCATCGCGCTGGCCCATTACTGCGAACGCAAGGGCCGCAGGATGGGCACGTTCAGGTACGGTCTGCTGATTCCCGGGCTGGTGCTGGCGTTGTTTCTCGGTCTGATTTTCATCGAGCCGGACTGGGGTGCGACGGCGCTACTGGCCACGGTGTGCGGGTTGATGCTGTTCCTGGCCGGCACGAAGCTGCGGTTCATGGTTCCGCCGGTGATCGTGCTCGGGGTGGCTGGCAGTTTCCTGCTGTCGCAAAACACGGTTCGCCTAAATCGCATCATGAGCTGGCTCGATCCCGAGGGCACGAAACAGGGGGTGGGCTATCAGACGTGGCAGTCACTGATCGCGCTTGGCTCGGGCGGGACAACCGGCCTTGGGCTCGGCAACGGACGCCAGAAACTTGGCTTTGTGCCGGAACACCACACCGACTTTATATTCTCGGTGATCGGCGAGGAACTCGGCTTGGTTGCTACAATGGGAATCGTGGTGGCGTTCGTCCTGTTTGTGATTTGCGGAGCATTTATCGCGATACGGTCGCGCGACTTTTTTGGTTTTCTGCTGGCCTCCGGGATGACGCTGCTGATTGGCCTTCAGGCGTTCATCAATATTGGCGTGGTGACCAGCACGCTGCCCAACAAGGGACTCCCTCTGCCGTTCATCAGCCGGGGCGGCACGAACCTTGTGGTGATGTTGTTTTGCGTCGGGGTGCTGTTGAGCGTCGCGCGGTTTGCGAGCCGCGAGGGGCAGGTCAAGACGGCTGGAGCGAACGATCCCGGCGGGTACTCACCGTTCCGGGCCAAGACATGAGCATGAATCCCCCGACCAAGCGCGTTGCTATCGCCTGCGGCGGAACCGGCGGACACCTGTTTCCCGGCTTGGCCGTGGGCGACGCGCTCGTGACGCGCGGCTGCGAGGTCACGCTGCTAGTCAGCCCGAAGGAGGTGGACCAGACGGCGGTCAAGTCGGCCTACGGCATGGAGGTTGAGTCGCTGCCGGTGGTCGCTCTCAGCGGCAACTTGCCCCGGTTCGCCGCCGGCTTTTGGTCGTCGCTCGGCCAATGCCGAAAACTTTTTCGCGACAAACCGCCCGATGCCGTGCTGGCGATGGGAGGATTCACCAGCGCGCCGCCGGTGATCGCCGGGAAGCTCATTGGCGCCCGCATTTTTCTCCACGAGGCGAACGCCGTCCCGGGCCGGGCGGTGAAGCTGCTGGCGCCGCTGGCCGACGAGGTGTTCGTTCAGTTTCCCGCTGCGATACCGCGCGTGCTGAGCACCGACATTCGCGCCACCGGCCTGCCGGTGCGCTCGGCAATGGAGCCGCTGGCCAAGGCCGACGCGCGAATCGCGATTGGCCTGGCCGACGACCTGCCTGTGCTGCTCGTGATGGGCGGCAGCCAGGGGGCGCAGTCGATCAACCAGGCACTGATCAACTCGCTACCGCGCTTGGCCAAGGCGGTGCCGGGACTGCAGTTCATCCACTTGACCGGCAGCGGCGTCGTCGAGCCGGTGCGGCAGGCGTACGAGGTGCTTGGCCTAAGCGCCGTGGTGCGTCCTTTTTTGACCGAGATGGAGTATGCGCTAGGCGCGGCTGATCTGGCGGTGAGCCGCTCAGGGGCGTCGTCGCTGGCTGAATTTTCCGCGATGGAGCTGCCGGCCATATTGATCCCGTACCCCACTGCGGTGGACGACCATCAACGGCTCAATGCCCAGTCGTTTGTGGATATTGGCGCGGCACGGTGTTTTCACCAGAAGCAACTGACGCCCAACCTGCTCGTCAGCCAGTTGAGCGAGCTCTTCGGCAGCCCGGCCAAGCTCGAGGCCATGGCCGGCGCGATGAAACAATGGAAGTCGGCACAGTCCACCGTGGAGGTCGTGCAGCGGATTTTCGAAGCGTGCGGTTGGGAGGACAACGCCGGGGACGAACTGATGTTCGGCCTACCAAGAGGAAAGGAGGCAGCGGCATGAGCACCGGAGTCGCAGCGCCGGTGTCGGAAGAGGTGAAAGCAGTGCTCGAGAGCGCCGCCGCTGACGGGACGGTCGTCGAGCCGGATTGCCTACTCGCCGAAATGACGACCTTGTGGGCGGGCGGCCGGGCCGACTTTTTCGCCGAGCCCAACAGCGAGGCCGGTCTCTCGGCGTTGCTGGTCGCGTGTCGTGAGAGGGGACTACTGGTGACGGTGCTTGGATGCGGGTCGAATTTTCTTCCGCTCGACTCTGGTGTGCGCGGGTTGACGGTGCGGCTGGGCCGGGCGTCCTTCACCGGCATCGAGGCGGCCGGGTCGAGGCTCAAGTGCGGCGCCGGGGCGAAGTTGAAAAACGTGGCCGCCGAGGCCAAGCGCTGCCGCCTGGCGGGGATGGAGTTTCTCGAGGGCATCCCGGGGAGCATCGGCGGCGGGCTGCGTATGAACGCCGGGGCGATGGGAAGCGAACTGTTCGACGTGGTGGAGACGGTGCGGTTCATGGATCCCGCCGGCGGGGTGTTCGAGATGCCGGCGGACTCGATCGAGGTCGACTACCGGAGCTGTCCGCTGTTGAAAAACCAGATCGCGCTGGGCGCGGTATTGAATGGTGAGCCAGACACCGCCGAGGCCATCGCCGCCCGCATGGCCGGGTTTGCCGAGCGGCGCTGGGGCAGCCAGCCCAAGGCTCGCAGCGCCGGCTGCATATTCAAGAACCCGAAGGGCATCCCCGCCGGGAAGCTGGTCGATGAGCTGGGCCTCAAGGGCGCGAGCGAGGGCGGTGCGATGATATCGGAGGAGCACGGCAATTTTATCGTCAACAAAGGCGGCGCGACGGCGGACGATATCCTGCGCTTGATCGGGCGCATCCGGGAGAGGGCGATGAGCGAGCGCGGCATCGAGTTGCAGACCGAGGTGCAAATCATCGGCGGAGAGGAACGGGATGATTGAGCCGCTCGACATATGCGTGATGCTGGGCGGCCCCTCCGGCGAGCGGAAGGTGTCTCTCCAGTCCGGCGCGGCGGTGGCGGACGCACTGCGCGAGCTGGGCCACCGAGTGAGCGAGATCGATCCGGTGGATGGCGAGTTTCGACTGCCGTCAAACACCGGCGTGGTGTTCCTCGCGCTGCACGGGACGTACGGGGAGGATGGCACGGTACAGGCCAGTCTCGACGCGCTGGGCGTGCCGTACACCGGATGCAGCGAGGCGGTGAGTCGGCTGGCATTTGACAAAGTGGCGGCCAAGCGGGCCTGCGCCCGGGACGGCTTGGCCACGGCGAACGACTGCGTGGTGGACGAATCCGACGCCGGGCTGCCGGATGGGCTCGAGCTGCCGCTGGTGCTCAAGCCGGTTTATCAGGGCTCAAGCATCGGCCTCGAGTTTGTCGAGACGGCGGCCGCTTGGCCAAGCAGCTTGGCCAAGGCGCTCGAGGGCGGCGGCCCGGTGCTCGTCGAGGAGCGGATCGAGGGTCGCGAAGTCACGGTGGGCGTCGTCGGCGGTCAGCCGCTGCCGGTGGTCGAGATCATGCCCAAGCGCGGCGCCTACGACTACGCCAACAAATACACCGCAGGCGCCACCGAGTACGCCTGCCCGGCTCTGTTCGATGCGGAGGCCACACACTGCATACAGCATGCCGGGAAACGGGCGCTGGCCGCCGTTGGGGGCGGCAACTGCGCCCGGGTCGATTTTATCGTGCGGCCGGATGAAGAGCCGGTGTTCCTCGAGGTCAACACCCTGCCGGGGATGACGGAGACGAGCCTGCTACCCAAGGCGGCTGCGGCGACCGGCACCGGTTTTGCCGAATTGTGCCAGTGGCTGGTCGAGTTGGCCGTGGAACACCCACCCCTGGCGGCCACCGGATGAAGTAACTTTGACATGGGATTGAGAGCGAAACGTCGGAATAGCAAGTCGGGGAGGAAAAAACTACTCTCCGTCAAGGTGCAGTCGCAGCAGACCAGACGCGAGCGACTGCGCTGGCTGCGCTCGTTGTCGGCTCTGGTCGCCGCGATCGCGGCGATCATCGCCGTTTGCTGGCAGGGCGGCGCCTTCGCGCTCAATCGGCTCGTATACGAGAATGAGTCATTCTCCGTTAGGCAATTGGACTATCGGACAGACGGGATCATTAACGTGGGCCAACTCAAGCAATGGGGTGGCGTGCGCTCGGGCGAAAACCTGCTCAAGCTCGATTTGCTGCGGATCAAGCGCGATATCGAACTGGCCCCCAGGGTTAAGGCGGCGTCCGTGGAGCGTTTCCTGCCTGACACGCTGCAGGTGCGGGTCGCCGAGCGGGTGCCGATGGCGCAGATTTGGGCCTGGCAGCGTGATGGTGCCGGCGTGACGGATTACGACTGCGTGAGGTTGCAACTGGACGAGACCGGCCACGTGATGAGCCCGATCGACGGCCGTTCGGTGGTGGCGCCGGAGAAGCAGGCTGAATGGTCGCTGCCGGTCGTCTCCGGGATCGAGCTCAAGAAACTCAAGTCGCTCGCCCCGGGCCGCCCAGCCGGGCTGCCAAAGCTGCGAGCCGCGCTTGGCCTCATCGGGGAGTTTCGCCGCTCGCCCCTGGCCGGCGTGGTGGATTTGCGGGTGATCGACCTCTCCCAGCCGCGCATCCTACGGGTCACCACCGGCGACGGGGGCCAGGTGGATCTCTCGACCGGGCGCCTGGCTCGGCAGCTCAACCGCTGGGCCCGTATCCAGGCGCACGGGCAGAAGTTTGGACTGGCCATCGAGACGGTGGATCTTTCAGTGACCAACAACGTGCCGGTTCGCTGGATGCTCTCCCCGACGATCGCCGAGGGCATAAAGAGCGGCCGAAACCTGGCCGGGAATTGAACGAATTATGAGCAATTCACAAATTATCGTTGGCCTCGAGATTGGCACCTCCAAGGTGTGTGTTGCCGTGGGGGAAGTGAGCGGAAGCCAGGCGGTCAACATCATCGGCCTTGGCCAAGCGAAATCCCGGGGCGTCCGCAAGGGGGAGATCATCGACGTTGCCCTGGCCGAGGAGGATGTGCGCAACGCCATCGTTGAGGCGGAACAGGTGGCGAACGTCGAGATTCGCTCGGTGTTCCTCGGTATCACCGGCAGCCACGTCCGCGGTTTCAACAACACCGGGGTTCACCCGGTGGTGTCGGCGGACCGGGAAATCACCAGTACGGACATTCAGGATGTCATCAAGAACGCCAAGGCGATCAACCTCCCGACCGACCACTCGGTGGTTCACGTCATTCGTCAGCACTTTCGCGTGGACGGGCAGGATGGCGTCCTTAATCCGGAGGGAATGCTGGGGGCTAAGGTCGAGGTGGACGTGCACGTTGTCAGTGGTCGGTACAACCGTTTGCAAAACCCGATCCGTCTCGTCAATGGACTGCACTTGGAGGTGAATGACATCGCCTCCTCCGCCTTGGCTTCCTCGTTGGCTATCCTAGGCACCGAGCAGAAGGAACTGGGCACGCTGGTGATCGACCTCGGTGCCGGCATAACCGAGTATGCTGTGTACTCGGCCGGTGTCATCAAGCACACCGGCGTGCTGGCGGTTGGGGGCGACCACGTTTCCAACGACCTCGCCTACGGGCTGAAGGTGCCGCTGGCCCGGGCTGAGCAGGTCAAGATTGACCACGGGTTGGCCGTGATCGATCCCGGGGCGCGGGACATGAAGATCGACCTGTCCGACGACAGCCTGATCCCGGGCCGACAGATCAATCTTGGACACATGCATAAGATCATGTCCATGCGCCTGCAGGAAACGCTCGAGTTGATCGCCAAGGACATTGGCCAGGCGGGATTGATCGAGTACCTGCGGGCGGGAGTGGTGCTTTGCGGTGGCGGAGCACGTATCCCGCACATCACACGACTGGCGCGGGATGTGTTCAAGCTGCCGGTTTCCATCGGCCGGGCCAGCACTGTGAGCGGTGTAAAGAACGCGCTGGACGAGCCGGAGTTCGCCACACCGGTGGGGTTGATCAAGTTTGGGGCCTTCCAGTCACAAGCCACGCCGCGCCGGGGAGGCATCGGCCGGGTCATCCGGCGACAGGTCGCCGCGTTGTTTGGCCGTTGATGCAGGAGGACAAGTTATGAGCACTTCAGACGAACAGACAGCGGGCGCCAATCCAACCATCTGCCTGATCGGTTTGGGCGAGACTGGCGTGAAACTGGTCGAGACCCTGGCCATGATCGCCCCCGAGGGGCTCAAGGCGCATTCACTGGATACCGACAACCGCAGCCTCTCCCGCTGCCACCAGTCACGGACGTTCCTGCTTGGCCAAGCGATACCGTGCGGCCTGGGCACCGGGGGCGACTCGGCGCTGGCCCGAGCCGCCGTCGAGTCCGACAGCAATGAGTTGGCCGAGATTGTCCGGGGCACTGACCTGGTCTTTGTCGTTGCCGGGATGGGGGGCGGCACCGGCACAGGAGTCGCGCCGTTTTTGGCGAACTTGGCCAAGGAGGCAGGGGCGTTGGTGGTGGGAGTGGCGGCTACCCCGTTCGACTGTGAAGGCATCCAGCGTTGCAACCAGGCTACCGGCGGTCTGCGGGATCTCAAGCAGGTGGCCGATGCGGTTTTTCATTTTCCCAACCAGGACGTCATCCTCATGGAGGGTGACGACATCGCGCTGCACCAGGCGCTGGAAATTGCCAACCGCCACCTGTGCGAGGCCGTGCTGGGCGTGAGCCGAATGTTGCTCGAGCCGGGAATGCTGAATGTTTCCTTTGCAGACCTGCAGGCTTCAGTGCGTGGCCGGCACAGTCTCGGTTCGGTTGTGCATGTCGAAGCCAGTGGGGAGAATCGGGCGGATGATGCAGGGCGGATGCTTCTGGCACACCCGGCAGCCCGGGGCGGTGAGACATTGAAGCAGGCCAGTTCACTCTTGGTGCACCTCTCGGGTGCGGACGTGACTATGGCGGAGATGAATGTCGTTACCGAGGCAATCAGCAACTACTCATCCTCGGCCAAGTTGGTTGTCGGGGTTTCCGGCCAAGGGCGCGAGGAAGCACTCCAACTGACCGTCGTCATCGCGCACGCCGGTAAACTGGCCGGGTTGGATCAGGAAAGTACCCCGCCCAAGCCAGATCCAACCGGGCAGGCGTCCGACTTGGGCTATTCCGATTCATTCACCGTGCCGGACACCGGCAGTTATCTTGACTTGGGGAAGGAAACCAACGGAAAAAACCGCAGCGGTTTTGCCTATACTCCACCGGCTCCGACAGCCGATGCCTTGACTCAAGAATGCCGGGAAAACTTGATCCGGGTAGCAGTCAAGGAGGAATCGAACCGAACGAAGCGCCGGAAAATTGTACAGGAATTGTTACCGCTGGAGATCGTCTCCATGGGCCGGTTCGAGAAAAGTGAGCCGACCATCCACAAGGGAGAGGACCTCGACCAGCCCACCTACATCCGCCGCGGCGCAGTCTTAAACTAAGGGCACTCGGCCAAGCTGTTATGCCGGCGGGATCCGTTGGTTGGCTGCCATCAGGGCTGCAAACCTGTCGCCCGCGATGGGACAAGCCGAAATGGCAAAACCAAGGAAATTGCTCACAAAATAAGATAAAAAAACATAAATTTTTTGTGGTGTTCTGGAAGTTTTTTGATAAGTTTTCGCGCCTCGCTATGCCGGAAGCGACCGAAACTGGCTGTTTTAGGCAGATGAAATGAGGCGATTATTCAGTTAAAATTCGTGGCAGCAAAACGAAAAGTTGTAAAAAAACCTTTAATAACCGCAAAAAAAGCGGTGAAAAAGGCATCCGCGAAAAAGGCCGTGGCCAAGAAAGCGCCGGCTAAAAAAGCTCCCGTAAAAAAGAAAACAACTTCACGATCCAATCATCAGGTCGGAGCGGCGACCACGGCGGCTATTTTGGGTTTGCCAACCACACCGGCCAAGCGGGCTGCTCAAAGACGAAAGGTGGCCAAGCTGAGTAGCGGCAAATGGGCGAAGCAAAAACAGCTCCTGATTGGCCTTCGCGACCGGTTGACCAACCAGCGAAACGGCCTCGCCAAGGAGTCCGCCAAGGAAATGGAAAGTTACGGCGTCCACATGGCCGACTCCGGCACCGACAATTTCGACAGGGATTTCAACCTGAGCCTGCTCTCGTCTGACCAGGACGTGATCTACGAGATCGAAGAGGCCCTCAAGCGTATCGAAAAGCAAACCTACGGCACGTGCGAGTTAACCGGGAAGCCGATTCCACAGACACGCCTGAACGCCATTCCGTGGACGCGATTCCGGGTGGATGCCCAGTCCGAGCTCGAACAGTACGGCGTCCTGCAAAACCGCTCACTTGGACGGTTAGGCACCATCACCACGCCGGCCTCATCGGCCAAGGACAAGATCGATAAGGAACTTCCCGAACCCAAGTCAAAGAAAGATTAATTTATGCCCAGGGAAACAGTCATACTCGAATGCACCGAAGCCAAGGACGAAGGCAAGCCAGTGTCCCGTTACATGGGTCAACGCAACAAGAAAACCCAGCCCGATCGGCTGGAGATGAAAAAGTATAACCCCAATCTGCGTCGTCACACGGTGCATCGCGAGATCAAGTAATATGCCAAGGAAGAAGGACAAAAAAAAACGGGACTCGAACCAAAAGCGTCCGCCACGCCCGAAGCCCATAATCGATTTCACCATCGACAAATTGGAGTACCGCAACACCGAGTTGCTGCAGACGTTCGTGACCGGCCATGGCCGCATCCTGCCGCGCAAGTACACTGGGCTGCCGGCACATTATCAGCGCCGTATGGCCAACGCCATCAAGCGCGCCCGCACGTTGCTCTTGATGAAGTAACCGACTTTGAAGTCGCCGCGCCCGACAGGTTCGCGGCGGCTTTTTCGTGTCCGTCTTTTGCCGATGTGTAGGCACATGCAGAACCCGCTTGGCCAAGCGCTTGGCACTCACGCCGGCCCGCCTGTTTGAATGATCTACGCGCTTCTCATCTTATCCGTCGTGGCAGCGGCACTCACGGTGCTGTGGGTCAAACCGTCGGACCCCAACAAACTCAAGCTACTGATCGCCTTCAGCGGCGCCTACCTGCTCTCGATCACGGCGCTGCACCTGTTGCCGGAAGTGTTCACCGGCGATGACCGGGGGGCGTATTTCGGCGCGTTTGTTCTGGTTGGTTTTTTTATTCAGGTCATGCTCGAGTACCTCTCGGGCGGAATCGAGCATGGTCATGCGCATACGCATCGGCACAGCGGATTGCCGGTTGGGTTGATGATAGGACTGTGTCTCCACGCCTTCCTCGAGGGCATGCCGCTTGGCGGCGAGGGCGCTGCGCACACCCATGACGGCCACACGCATAGCCATTCCCAAGGCGTCGAGCCGCTGCTGCTGGGCATCGTGTTGCACAAGTACCCGGTGGCCATGGTGCTCCTGTCGATGTTGCTCAACAACGGGCTGGGTAGGGCCAAGGCGTACGGGTTGCTGGCGGTGTTCGCAGCGATGGCCCCGCTGGGCACGCTGTTGAGCGGGATCGAGGTGGTTGGCCAATACCACCGGCAAAGCCTTGCCATCGTTATCGGCATTTTCCTGCACGTCTCGACGACGATCCTTTTCGAGAGCAGCGAAGGACATCGGTTCAACGCCTACAAGATGATGGCGATCGCCGCTGGCCTGGCCCTGGCTGGTGCCGGCATGCTGCTGCTCCCTCACTGAGACAAACGCTTACGCTTTCCGTACGGCGCGCGACCTCGTGGCGCGGAACAATTCCATCTGCCGCTCCCGTAGCATTCCGTGCGACTTGAGCACGCGAATCAACTGCAGCACGTCGGACCGTTGGTAGTTGCGGTTTTTTTCCACGCCATCGATCACCGCCGAGAGCACCGCGGGAAACTCGATCACCCCATCGACTCCCTTGCCGCGGAGCATCTCGATGCTTTCGCGCCGCAGCTTTTTCGAGGACGGCAACGACGGCGCCACGAGGATTTTTTGAATGGCAGCATCGGTGCCGAAAATCTTCTCCGCTTCTTTTGCCGCCGCCGGTTGCGCGAAGCGAAAAATCTCCGGTGAGTTCGCCATCACCGCCGCGCTGAACGTCTCCGTGTGCCAGCCTTTCACGGCGAACACCGCGCGGCGAATGTGCTTCAGGTCGGCCGGCCGCAACTCGAAAGGCAAGGCGGCTTTTGGTTCGGTCGCCGCCGGGTGGGTGGCATAAAAATCGATGTGAGAGTCGTGCCGGCGCGACGGCGCAACAAACTTGCGTCCCTGTTTCAGCAGGAAACCGCTAGCCTCGAGGAACTCACGAACAATCGTTTCACTGATGGCGGACATTATTTCAACGCGGTTTTGATGGTTGCTCTCGGTACGTCAATCCCAAACTCCACTTGGCCAATTTTTTTGGCAAGGACGAATTTCACTTTGCCGCGGCTGACTTTTTTGTCGAGCTTCATCGCGGCGAACAGCTTGGCCATTTGTGGTGTGGCCAAACGCACCGTGGTTCGCAGGCCGGCTCGGGCGAACAGTGCCTCGATGCGATCGACCTCCGCTTGGCCAAGTCCTAGTACGTCGCGCGAGATTCTTGACGCAGCCACCTGGCCGATTGAGATCGCCTCGCCGTGCAGATATTTGCCGTAACGCGAGATGGTCTCGAGCGCGTGGCCGATGGTGTGGCCGTAGTTCAGGATGGCACGCAGTCCGTCTTCGCGCTCATCCTGCTCGACGATCTTGGCCTTGATTTGGCAACTGCGCGCGACGATATGCGCCAGCCCTACGGCGTCAAGCTGGAGCAACTCAGGCAACGTGCGCTCGAGCCGGCGGAACAACGTTGCGTCGTCGATGATCCCGTACTTGATCACTTCGGCGAGCCCGGCGCGCAGTTCGCGCTTGGGTAATGTCTTGAGCGAGTCGAGGTCGCAAAGCACGAGGCGCGGTTGGTAAAACGCGCCGACCAGATTTTTGCCGGCCTTCAGGTTCACGCCGACTTTGCCTCCGACTGAGCTGTCTACCTGGGCGAGCAGCGTCGTCGGCACCTGCACGAAGTCAATGCCGCGCAGGTAGCTCGCCGCAAGAAAACCACCCATGTCGCCCACCACGCCGCCGCCCAGCGCTGTGATGAACGAGCTACGTTCGATCCGGTGCCTAGCCAGTTGGTCGTAACAGGCGTGGATCGTGCGCAGGCTCTTGGCCGTCTCGCCGGCCGGCACGCGGATTTCCATCGGCGCAAACCCGGCCTGCCGCAGTGAAGCCAGCGCCGTCCTGGCATAGAGCGGGCCCACAGTGCGGTCGGTCACCACCGCGCAGCGGCTCCCCAGCTTGAGTCGTCGGCACTCGTTGCCCAGCCTGGGCAGCAGGCCGCCGCCGATTTTGATGGAGTAACTTCGATCCCCGAGGGGCACTTTGACCGTGCGCATCGACAGGAAGATACGAACGAGAGGCCACGGGCCAAGGACAAAACGCTCAGTCGGCGAAAATCAGGCGGCCGCGGCGCACCGGTTCGGCGACGCCGTCGAGTCGCAGCGAGAGGTCGGGCTGGATGTCCGCGACTCTGCCGGTGGCAAGCCGCTCGGCGTCTTCCTGTTCGCCGGCGGTTTCCTCCCAGATTTCCACGTCTCGCCCGATGATGCAGCTGTGGCGCACGTAATCGTCGTGCAATGTGTCCGGACCGTGCTCGAGCAACTGCTCGTGCCGCCTTGCTAGGCTCCCAAGCAGCGCGGATAGCATCGCGGGGAGGGTGATGAGGATGTCCGGCGCCAGTTCGCGCAGGCTGCCGGGCGGCTGCACGAACTTGCCGCTCGGCAGCTCCGGCGTGGTGGCTATGTTGACGCCGATGCCCAGCACGGCGTGCTCGATACACTCGCCTTTGGTCAGGGTCGAGGTGATCACGCCGGAAACCTTGCGGTTGCCGAGCAGCACGTCGTTGACCCACTTGATGCGCGGCGCTTGGCCAAGTGCATCGAATTGGCCAAGCGCATCGACCACCGCGAGGGTCGGCAGCATGCTCAGGCCAAGCCCGAGCTGGCGCGCGAGGCGGTTGGGCGAGAAGAGCGCCGTCAGGTGCAGATTGCCCTCGAGAGCGTGCCACGGGCGGTCCCGGTTGCCGTGGAAGTTGTCGCCGGTCATGGCGAGGCAGGCAAACGGCGCGGGCGGTGCGGCGCCGGCCTGGAGCAGATTGCGCAGCCCGTCCACTTGCGAGACGGCAGAGTGGCCGATTGCCATGATTTGCTGCCACGGCGACGGGGCGGGGCGGCAAACAATCCGTGCTTGGCCAAGCCCGCCGACGGCTTGCCAGGCGCGGCGGGTGTCGGCCGGGAGGGTCAATGGATCGGCCGCGATCCAGCTCGTTTGGTCGCCTGTTTCAGCAAAGCCGTCCAGCGCCTCCGGGCAGTCTGTGATGATGAGTGAGCTGGTCATCCCCGTCCGCGCCGAGGGTGGCCCTGCCCAAGCACGGGCAAAAGAAAAAACATGCTGGAGCGACCGGGGTGCTTGCCGTAGATTCCGCCCATGCAGCGTTGGATGTGTCCCTTGCTACTGATCGCGGTGGTGTTTTTCTCGTGGCCAAACCGCTCCCCCGCACCGATCATTTACCGTCCTGGCGAAGGCTGGTCCTACGAGAGTCTTGGCGGCGTCGGCAGTTGGCGTCGTGCGACCGCCAAGGATCAACTTGCGGTGGGGAAGGAAGCCTTTGCGGCGGAGGACTGGAAAACCGCCTTCAAGGCGGCCCGGCGCACGGTGGCCGACTGGCCGTTGTCGGACTACGCGCCCGAGGCGCAGTTGCTGCTGGCCCAGGCTTATGAAAAGCGGGGTGACGACCAGAAGGCGTTTGCCTCCTACCAGGAGCTCCTTCGGCTTTACCCGCAGAACGTCGATTTCGAGGATGTGCAGGCCCGGCAGTTTGCCATCGCCACGCGGTTTTTGAACGGCCAGCGTTACAAGCTGTGGGGCCGCATTCCTCTGTACCGGTCGATGAGCAAGACGACCGGCATGTTTCAGGACATTGTCAACACCGGCCCGTTCAGTTCTGTGGCACCCAGGGCGCAAATGAACATCGGCCAGGCCTGGGTCAACAAGGCGCGCGGCTTCCAGATTTCCGAGAATGAAAGGCACAAAAACTACCGGCTTGCCGTCGAGGCGTTCAAGAAGGTGGCCGACAAATATCACGATCGGCCGGAGGTCGCCTCCGAGGGGTTGTTCGCCGCCGCCGCCGCCTACCAGCAGCAGTCGCTCGATGCCGAATACGACCAGGGCGTGACCCACAAGGCCATAGACTCCTTCTCCGATTATATCGCTCTTTATCCCGCCGAGGAACAGGTGTCCACGGCCCGGGAAAGAATCAAGGACATGAAGGTCGAGCAGGCCCGGGGCAACCTGAAGATCGCGCGCTATTACGAGAAGAAAGGGGAATGGGCCGGCGCGAACATCTACTACAACGAAGTGAAGGATCTCGCCCCCGGCACCGAGTACGCCGAGACCGCGCTGCAGAAGATCGCCGAACTGCAGCCGCGGCTTGACATGGAAAAAGCATCGGACGCACAACCTGAATGACCCGCCTGGCCGCCAGTCGCGCCGCATTGTTTTTGGCGGCCGCCGTGATGGCTGCCGGTTGCGCCAGCTACCGGCTGGGGCCGGTGAACCCTGCGATCCCGGCCGGCCAGGCCATTGAGGTGGGCCTGTTTCAAAATGCCACGCCGCAGCCCGGCCTTACCGAGTCGCTCAACGCCTCCATCCGCCGCGAACTGCAGCGCGATGGCACGTTCGGGCTGGCCACCGGCGGCGATGGCGATGTGCTTCTCACCGGCAACCTCACCGCTTACCGCCGGTCCGCCGTGAGCTTTCAGCCACGGGATATCCTGAGCGTGCGCGACTTCGAGGTGGAACTCGTCACCCGCGTCCGCGCCGCCGAGAAGGCCACCGGCAAGGTGCTGATCGATCGCGAGTTGACCGGCCGAACCACCGTTCGGCTGGGTGGCGACCTTGCCAGCGCCGAGCGCCAGGCGCTCCCACTGCTTGCCAATGACCTAGCCAGGAAAACCGTTGCGCTCCTCGCCGAGGGCGAGTGGTAAATCGCCGCTTGGCCAAGCGCTGACTTTTCCGTTCCCCCGCGAATGTACGAGTTGCTCCAAACCAGTCCGCGCAGCAAGGCGCGTCTTGGCCGGTTGACGACCCACCGCGGCGCAATTGACACACCGGTGTTCATGCCGGTGGGCACGCAGGCCAGCGTCAAGGCGCTCGACCTGCGTGAACTCAATGAGATCGGCACGGAGATTCTGCTCGGTAACACGTACCACCTGTTCCTCCGCCCGGGATTAGACATCATTCGCAAGGCCGGCGGACTGCACCGGTTCATGAACTGGGACAAGCCGATCCTCACCGACAGCGGAGGGTTTCAGGTTTACAGCCTGGCCAGGATCCGCAAAGTGCTCGACGACGGCGTCGAGTTTCAGTCGCACCTCAGCGGCGAGACGCTGTTCCTTGGCCCGAAAGAGTCGATGGCCATCCAGCGCGAGCTCGGTTCCGATATTGCGATGTTGTTTGACGAATGCCCGCCCCACGGCGTGTCTGTCGCGGAGTTGGAGGGCACCGTCAAGCGCACGCTCGACTGGGCTGCCGTCTGCGCCGAGCAACCCCGCGCCGATGGTCAGCTCTATTTCGGCATCGTGCAGGGCGCGAACGATCCCGGGCTGCGCAAGCGTTGCGCGGAGGAACTGGTGGCGATGGACTTTGACGGCTACGCCATCGGCGGCGTCAGCGTCGGCGAGCCGGAGCCGGAAATGATGCATGCGGTCGAGATCACCGAGCCGCATCTGCCGGCCGACAAGGCGCGCTACGCGATGGGCCTTGGCACCCCGGCGCAGTTGATCGAGCTCGTCGCGCGAGGCGTGGACATGTTCGACTGCGTGCTGCCGACTCGCGTCGCCCGCAACGGCACCGCCTACACCTCGGGCGGCGCGATCAACCTCCGCGCCAGCCACCAAAAAGAGGACTTCGGCCCGATTGAGGAGGACTGCGAATGTTTCGCCTGCAAGCACCACACCCGCGCCTACCTGCGACACCTGCTCAAGGCCGGCGAAATCCTCGGACTGCGGATGCTCAGCGTGCACAACTCACATTTTTTTCTCGAGGTGATGCGGGACATCCGCCACCACTTGGCCGATGGCACCTTTGACGACTATCGCGAAGAATTCGTCGCCAATTACAGGCCCACCTCCAAGGTTCTCGAGGGGCGTGCTAATTCAACGCTTGGCCGCTAGCGTTTGGCTATTTTTTTGACGACGATGTCGTCGTAGCGAATCGGGGTGCCGGAGTAGGGGCTCCCCCAGATGGAGGGCTTGCCGTTGCGCGGTTCCTTGGCTTCCTTGTGGGTGACAGTGGGCTTGGCGGGAGGCTTTTTACCGTCCGGCCACACTTTGCCACTGATGATCCACTCAGCCTCGCTGGTTTTCTCGACGCGCAGCGAAAATTGCAGCCACTCGCCGGCCCAGCGGAACGGTGCCTTGGCCACGACGGCGCCGGCCTTGAGCAGCTCGATCGCCCGCTTGGCCGGGGCGACCTGCAACCGGTAGCCGTTGACGCCGTTCAACGCGATGCCGAACACCGGGTAGCGGCGGCCTTTCTTCGTGCCGAACATTCGTGCAGTGATCTCGTTGCCGTGCCGCGCGGACGGACCGAACATGAAGCCGAACGCATCGAGCGGTGCGCCGGGCAACTCGAGGAACCTGTTGCCGCTCTCCTGCCTCACCGAGAAGTCACCGTCGAGCACGAGGAAATCGTCCGGCACTTCGCCCAACTCGGTTTTTTCAAAATTGGTTTGGTACAGCGGCTCCGTCGCATGTGCTGTCAATGCAGCCAAGCCCAGCGCCAACAGATAACGACCCGCGAATTTGGATAAACTGTTCATTGTGTTCAATCCCCCCGGAATCCCTCCAGCAGGTTGCCGCGCAGCGAGAGTGTTGTGGCAGTCCACGTCCAAAGACCGGCGAGTAGTAGCACGCCGCCAAGCGTCAGTCCGAGGAGAGCGTAAGGCACATCGGCGGTTGGGGAAAGCATGGCGGGCAGTACAGCCAGGCCGGCGGCGATGGTACCGATAAGCAGTCCACCAACCAGAAGGCTGATGTATTCGACCAACACAAACCGCTTGATCGAGTTTTTCTCAAAGCCGATTGCCCGCAGCAGAGCGAGTTCGCTTTTGCGTTCCTGTACGTTGCGCATCACGACGACTCCCAGACCAAGGCTGCCGAGCAACAGGCCGAGCCCGCCGAGGACTTGAAAGGTTTTCAAATAGGTGTTTTGCACGGCGTTGAGTTCGCCGAGGCGCTGCGTGGCGCCTACCCATTCGAAGCCGTGATCCTCCATCGCAATGTTCAGTTCGTCTTTGATCTCTTTTGTTTTTGTCTCGGGGCTGTCGATCAAAAAAAACCGGTACCCGCTTTCGCTCGGGAACCTTTTGATGAAGTCGGATTCCTGGATGATGAGGCTACCCTGCAGGATGCTGTCGGCCAGTTGACCAACGAATTTCACCTTGAACGGATTTCCATGTTCGTCGATGTAACCGAGCGTGTCACCGAGCTTTTTGCTCTTCATCGGATCGCCGCCACTGAGCGCCCACATCATCACACTTTGATCCGCGATTACCGGCACGATGTCGTCCGAAAGGTTGAGTGTCTGACGGGCTGTCTCAAGAATTGACCAGGGGTTATTGCCTGTTTTCAAACCATCGAAGGTGTCGATGAAGGTGAATTTACCGATGAGCATTTCCGGACGAACCCCAAGCAGGCGAGGTTCCTGAGCGAGATTGAGGTTGAGGCAGTTGGCCTGATCGCCATCTCGAAGACGAAACGGAACGAAGTTCACGTTTTTGATGATGTCTTCATCGAGACTGTAGAAATCCTCTCGGTTTGCGGGGTTGTTCATGTCGTGAACGACAGCGATACTGGCTTCGCCCATTAACTCAAAGCCGCCTGTACCCGAGGTGGATATGTTTGCGTCGACGTTTGCATCTTTCTGGAATACGCCAATGGATGCGATCATGAAACTGCCGCAAGCCAACATGCCGACTGTGGCCATGCTGCGCCGGCGCCGCCGCGCGGCGTTCCGTTGGCCAAGGCCTGAAAGAGACAGTCCACTCGCATGGGCAAGCGTCCCGACCCAGGCCAATCCGGTCAGTCGCGCGGAGGTAAAAGCCAAGCCAGAGAGTAGCAATATCGCGCCTGCGCCGTAGAAGGAGTTGGGCGACAGTTGCGAACCGCTTGCGACTGCCGCACCAACAGATCCAAGCGCGCTGAGAAATAAAACAACGGCGATGATGTAGGTGCACTTGGCTGATTTTGTGGTATCCAAAATTTCCTGTGATTCAGCTGCGAGGAGTTCGCGGGCGGTTTGTTTTTTTAACTTTCGCAATGCCCACCAGATGGTAGCAAGCGCGACGAAAAATCCCATCGATGTGCCGGTAACCCAAGCCGTGATGGAGCTGTGATAGGTCAGCGTGGCGGAGGCGACGGCGTCTTTCCAATTCGTCGATAGCGCATTGAGCATAGCCTTGGCGAAAAGCGATCCGCCACCGCCGCCGATGATGCAGCCGGCGATCGCTATCAGTCCGCCCTCGAACAAAAGCATGCGACGGACTAGCCTGGGCGGGATGCCGACGGCCAGCAGAGTGCCGGTTTCTCGAGTGCGTTTCTCCATCGTGAACTGGAAGAGCAGTGAAATGAGCATCATGGCGGCAGCGATAAGAAAGAAGCTGAAGCTCATAAAGAGTTGTCCAAAGTCCATGGCATTGTTTACGGAGCTCGAAGCCTGTGCACGCGCGGGTTGAAAAGTGAGGCCTGTGTCCGTTGGTTTCAGTTTGCCGAGCAACGCTTGGCCAAGTTTGTCGAGCGTGGCCCGGCCGTTTTGCGGGTACCGCACGGCAGTTAGATTACCGAAGCGGTTGCTCCAAATCTCCTTGCCGGTGGCCAGACTGATGTAGGCCTTCGGCGTGCCTTTGTAGGTGTCCCAGTAATCCTCGTCCTTGTCGCGGATGGCGTCGAGATCCATAGGGAAACCGGTGTCCCAGTCGGCGCAGTTTGCGGAGTCGGTCATGCCGGGGAACTCCGGCATCAGCGTCCGGTCGGCGCGCGGATCGTCCATTGCGATGATGCCTCCGACCTTGAATTTGCCAGAGCGCTCCTCCAGTTGGCGCATGGTGCCGACAGTATAGTACGACAGCTCGACCTCGTCGCCGACCTTTGCCTGAAGATCGTCGGCGCTCCATTGGTTCAGCCAGACGCTGTCCGGTTCAAAATCAGCTAGAGCAGTCGCCATCGAGTACGGCGTTGATTTGTCGCCGAGTTGGATTTTGTTCACGAAGTAGGTGAGCACCTCGGTGGCATTTGTGGAGAGTCCGATGGCTGCCTTTGCCAAGGGCGGATCAAGAAAGACGCGCGGTGATCGGAGTTCGATGCCTTTGCCATCGGGGAGTTGGAGTAACTGCGCCTGGGCGTCGGCGAGCTGCCAATGTTTGGCGAGGGCGGCTTGCGCTTGGCCAAGCGTCGGGCTTTTGGCCGGGGCCTGTGCTTGGCCGACGAGCATGAGATTGGCCATGGCCGGTTTCTCGATGGCTTCCTGCAATTGGTCAAGCGAGACAAACGCGTTGTAAGGCGGCACTTGCGAGGCCTGCAGGCTGAATCGGCCGAACTCCGCATCGCTGATAATCGCCAGCACTTCAAGTTGGGCAAGCGAGGCGGTTGAATCTTCGATCGGTGCCATCGGTGCGTCGCGCGAAAGTTGCGAGGGATTGTGAACCCGCAGGTTGACCATGTTACCTTCCCTGACATCGAGTTGCTTGGCCAAGCGCTCGTTGAGGACAATCGAGTCTTGGGGGATTCCGACAAACTCGGGCTGCTCCAGAGCTAGTTTCCAAAACGCTTCGTTGACACCCATGACGACGACGTTGTTGGCTCGGTTTTCGCCTGATGGGCGCTTGGCCGTGCCGGGGAGTTGGAGCAGGGCTGCGGTGCTGGTGCCGAGATTGGTCCGGAGCTGATCGGCCAGTTCGGCGCGGAAAAGCCGGTCATTGGAAGGGAGGGCGAGTTCGACCCTGCCCAGGCGGGTGTCGGCCATGTCGTGCAAACTGCCGCGGACCGATTCGCCGACCAGAAGTGCCCCCACCAAAACCATTGCCCCGACGGCGACGCCCAGCAGAGTGCCGACATGACTCCGCACGTAAAACCGGAATGACTTTAGAACCAGTGACCAGGTCGACATGGGCTTAATTAGCGCTGGCAGCGAACTGGCCGTTCTGCAGTTGATGTGTTGTGCCCATTTTGGCGGCGAGCTCTGCGGAGTGTGTAACGACGATCAGTGTCACTTGATCGTCGCGGTTCAATTCCACCAACAAGTCGCCCAACGACTTGGCGGTGGAGTGATCTAGTGCACCGGTCGGCTCATCGGCGAGAATGAGGCTGGGCTGATTAATCAACGCGCGCACGACGGCGACGCGCTGGCATTCCCCGCCGGAAAGTTGGGCCGGTCGGTGGTCGAGACGGTGCCCAAGTTCGACACGCTCGAGAAGTTGCTTGGCGCGTTCGACGGCACTGGCCGGGGTGCGGCCGGTGGCGGCCAACGCAGGCACGAGGACATTTTCCAGGACGGAACATTGCGGCAACAGATGGTGGGATTGAAAAATGAAGCCGATCTTTTGGTTGCGGATAGCAGCAAGTTTCGGCTCGGGGAGGTGCGCGAGCTCCTCGCCATCCAACTGGATGCTGCCGCGGGTGGGGGAGTCGAGTGAGCCGAGAATGTTGAGCAGCGTGCTTTTGCCGGAGCCCGAGGGACCGACAATTGCGAGGGAGTCGCCGCGCCGGACCATGAGCGAGATGCCGCGTAGCACCGGCACGGGATCGCAGCCCGCACTTTCGTACTGTTTGTGAACGTCCTCCAGGTTGAGAACGATCGAGTCATCTGCCGCCATGCCCCGAACGCTACGTTACCGGCCAAGGGCCGCAAATAAAAATAGTTCCAACATAAAAAAACCACCCAGGCGTCTGTCTGGGTGGTTTGGGAATTGTCGGCTTGGCCAAGCGGTTATTGGTCGCCTTCGGCCTTTTGTTTCTCGGTCTCCTTCTTGGCCTTTTCGATTTCGCCGGGGAGGTCTTCCTTCTTGATGACCTCGATCTTGGCACCTTTCTTCATCTCCTCGGCGGAAGGCACCTTGATGATGTCGCTTGTAACGATCTTCTTCGGGTCGGTCTTGGCCGGGTCGATGGTTGCGGGAGCCGGGGCTTTGGCAGCCTCTTTACCCTTGATAGAGAGCAGGTCGACATCGAAGATGAGAGTAGAGTTTGGGCCGATTTTTGAGCCGCTGCCGGTTGTGCCATAGGCCAAGCCGGACGGTATAAAGAAGCGAGTGGAGCCACCGGTTTTCATCAACTGCAACCCTTCGGTCCAGCCCTTGATGACGCCGTTGAGTGGGAAGCTGATACCTTTGCCGCTGTCGAATTCGGTGCCGTTGATCAGCGTGCCCTTGTAGTTCACTGTGACCGAGTCCGTTGCGCCGGGGGAGGGGCCGTCGCCCTCCTTGATGACCTTGTATTGCAAACCACTGTCCGTGCTCATTACCCCTTCCTTGTCCTTGTTGGCAGCAAGATAGGATTCACCGGCCTCCTTGTTCTTTTTTGCAATATCGTCTCCGCTAGGTGTCGCATCAGTTGAGGTGGTATCATCACTTTCCTCCTCCATCATCTCGGCGCGTGTCTTGTAGATGGCATCGAAGGTGTAGCTGGAAACCTTGAACGTCCAACCTTCTAGCTTGGCCAGCTTGGCCAAGTTGTCTGCAAACTCCTTATCTCGGTCGGTCTTGAGCTTGGATTGGTTGTCTTTGTGCGTCTTTTCACGATCGGCAATGAGCTTGGCCAAGCTGTCAGCGTGTTCCTTGTCTAGGCGTTCCTTGTCCTCAGGCTTTTCGTCCTTGCCCGGTTCATGTGGTTTGGTTTCGTCCGCTTCGGCTTCGCGTACTTTTCTCTCGTCTTCCTGAGGGATGCGTGTGCCGCTTGCGGTGAAGCTTATATAATGATCCTCCTCCTTTTTGGCCAATTTAACGACATACTTGTAGCCCTCGAAGGTGTCGATTGTCGTAGTGACGGCCTTGTCCATTCCGATGTCCTCCGACTTGGCTGACTTGCTGGCAACGTCATCGAAGCTTGGATAGCCAAATACGCGCCCGGCGCTATTGCCCTTGGATGAGTCCAGTTTTTCGCCCTCCTTGCTGTCGACCAGCGACATATCTTCGCCTTCCTTATCGCGACTCAATGCCCACGAGTCCACGGTCTTGGACTGAGCAACAGCAATCGACTTAATCTTCTCGACTTTCAGGAAGTCTTCCTTGTTTAGCCAATCTGCAGGGTCTGTCTTTAGATCACTGCTTAATGTTTCGTTAATTTCGCCAACAGTATTCTCTCCAACCAGAACGTACCTGCCTGTTCCGGATGGTCCGAAAGGGGAACTTGGATCCGCTTGTCCTTGGCTTTCCTTTCCAAAGAGAATGCTCTGGAGTACTTTGCCATCGGCGTCCTTTAATTCCAGTTTGGTTCCGGCATCCTTGGCATCTTCGGAACCAGGATCATTCAATTCGAAACGGCCGAGTTGCGATTTTCCAACTTTCTGCTTTGCGAGGATTTTTAACTCAGTGACGGTGTTCACCAGGCTTTGAATATCACTGAAGTTGGCTGGAAATCCATCACGATCGGTAACGGTCCATACATCATCCGTTTGATTAACTGTAACAGAACCATCCGCATCGGTTAGCGAAATCGAAGCAAGTTTGGTCGCATCGAGAGTCTCGATTACTTGATTGCTTGACTTGGTTGATCCTGTGCTGGATGAAGATTTTCCTGAATCTTCCCTAGTGAAAAATACAGTTGCCCCAAGAACGACAAGGACGACAATCGCTATTAAGAGTTGTTTGTTTTTCATGGTTATGCTGCTGCAGTTTTACGTCTTTTGATGAAAAAGAATGCGATACCTGTGATAATGATAAGTGCTGGTATGACGCCAATATTCGCCAATTTGAGTTTCAACTCAAGCTGGTCTATGTCTTTCCGCAAGTCTTTCCGGATTTGTCGGATTTGTCTTTGGGCATCTGCTTCCTGCTTGCGGATTTGCACCAAGTCTTCCTGATTGATCTTAATTGTGAGCACCTGATTTCCCTCCTGATTGTTATTTTGCTCCATCTTGGACTTTTCTGCCACGATACTTTGTAGTTTTTCCTGTGCTGACTTCAATTGGGCATCGAAGTTTTTTTGTGCTTCCTGCTGCATCTCATTGATTTTCTCAAACGGACGGTTTTGATCTTCACGACTGCGTATCGTAATCAAGTTCGAGTTGCCTCCCATTTTTTCGACAGCATTCCCGATGAAAGCTAGGTTTCCGTTAATCATTTGAGCCGTATTGCCAAATATAGTTCGTTGTACACGAACAGAATAATCGTTGACG
>MPMB02025099.1_pt1 | contig 40361 bp, 43 predicted proteins | sample 1617371 | NCBI WGS metagenome assembly MPMB02 (sample SAMN05944808, study PRJNA350692) | marine metagenome | biome: marine; feature: ODZ; material: water; isolation source: 300 m water sample filtered on 0.2 um supor filter | place: Pacific Ocean | collected 2012-04-08 | depth 300m m
CTTCCGCTTTTACTTCCGCGATTTCTTCCTCAATTAAAAAACGTCGGTCCATGGTTAAACGGCACGAATCAGGAACGAGAGGACTCGGCATTCCCGAAAAAGATTCATCTTCTCCACCGTGAATTGACTGAAGATTTAAAGTTGAGCGGCGCGCACCTTCCGGAACAACTGGCATAATGGTTTGCTTTTGGTCTAATGCAGGAAAGAGTCTTTGCTCAATTAGTTCCAAAAAAGCACTCATGTGCCGGATTGCGGAATCGCCGAGAAATGGCATTGAACCGTGCGCGATTCTGCCGAAGGTTTCCACCTCCGCCCACCATGCTCCGCGATGACCAAGACAGACTCGGTCCACATTCAAAGGTTCCGGAATAATAACGTGGTCCACCCGCGGTTTTGAGAAAAATCCTTTTTCTGCTAAAAAAGCAACTCCGCCGTATCCTCCGGTTTCTTCATCCACTGTTCCGGAAATTTCGATTACGCCGGGAAAATCAATACCTTCTTCAAGGATTGCTTCCATCGCAATCACAGAAGCGGCCAGCCCGCCCTTCATGTCGCAGGTACCGCGGCCGTATATTTTCCCATCCCGGACCACTCCCTCAAAAGGATCAATTGTCCAGCCTTTCCCAGGCATGACAACATCGAGGTGGCTGTTGAAATGAACACAAGGTCCGGAGTGTTTGCCTTCAAAACGTGCGATTACATTATTTCGGGGGTAACGGTCAGTGTCGCCAGGTGTGTCTTTTGCGCGTTCATAAAGCAGAGAAAATCCGCTTTTCGCCAAACGTCTGCCGAGAAATTCGGCGCATCTTGTGTAGTCCTCTCCTGGAGGATTTATCGTAGGTATGCGAACTAAATCTTGTGTGAACGAAACCAGGTCTTCACGCTTGGAATCGATTCTGGAAAATAGAGATTCCATTATCTTTTGCAGTTGAATGTGTTATTAATGTTGAAATGATAGTTTCATCATAATCAACAATCCATTCAACAATCCAGAAAAAACAAAAACGACCTCAGAATATTCGCAAAAATAATTGGAGAAAATAAGAGAAAAAAGCGGTAAGTCAATGGAAGCGCCAAAAGATGACCACTTGTTAGGAGGCTGTAAAACAAATGATCTTCCTGTTTGCCGCTCCCATCGAGCTTCTGTGAATACCAAAGAACAATTGTGTGGTTAAAAAACGAAGCATTGAGAGAGCTAATGTGCTTCAAGCTCAAAACCACTCAACATTTAAATAATTTGTTCTTCCAGTGTGATTTATTTTGCCACTGGTTTGTTATGAATGATATTAGTAAAATTACGTAGATGGCCAGATAAAATATATTTCAATGTAATATTAGTAAGTTAGTGTTAGAAATATACGTTAAAACATATTTTTTAAGAGTGATTTAAGAAAATGTTGGAGAGTTTTTCAATAGCAACTCTGAAAAGAGTGCTTTGATAATAACGTATAAATTGCTTTATGGTAGAGTGCAAAAGGGTGATTACTTAAGATTTAAGGAGACGAAAATAGCAGGAGTAAATGGAGGACTCAGGTGACTTCGTGTTTCTGAAGGAAACGTTCTTCACGCCATTCTTCAGTTTTGAGGACATCAGTCAAAGCTTCGGCAGCATCCCAGACGTCTGTGTAGCGTAAATAAAGTGGAGCAAAACCAAACCGCATGATGCCTGGCGCCCTAAAATCTGCAATTATTTTTCTGGCAATAAGAGCCTGAATTACGGCAAAACCATTTGAACAATGAAGAGCTACCTGCGAACCTCGTTTTTCCGGATCAGTTGGACTTTGAAGAGTAACGCCATAATTGCCGAATCTGCTTTCTACCAGCTCAAGAAAAAGTTGAGTCAGTCGCAGGCTCTTTTTACGTACCATTTGTAGATCTGTCGCCTGCGCAATTTCAAGTCCGGCCTGGAGGCCCCTGAGTGATAATATAGGCTGTGTTCCTGTCTGGAAGCTTAGAATACCTTTCGCTGCCTGAAAATCTTTTTCGAATGCAAAAGGACGTGCGTGTCCCCACCAACCGGAAAGAGGATTTACGGCTGCTTGCTGGTGCCGCTTTGCAACATACACAAACGCGGGAGAGCCGGGGCCTCCGTTCAGATATTTATAAGTGCAGCCAACCGCAAAATCTACACCCCATTTGTCAAGCTCCACAGGTAAAACTCCAGCACTATGACACGTGTCTAGAATAAATAAGGCTCCTGCCTCATGCGTTTTTTTGACAAGTTCCTCAATCGGCAAGATTTCACCTGTACGGTAATTTACATGTGATAAAGTAACCACCGCAACATTATCGTCTAGCAGCTCTTCCAGGGAATCTCCATCTATGCCCACCAATCGTCTTTGTATGTTTTGCTGAGTTGATGTGATTCCTTCCAGGATATAAAGATCGGTTGGAAAACTGTCTGCTTCTGAGACCAGAGCATTACGTCCCTGAGATAGAGCCAAAGCGGCATGGACGGTTTTGTACAAATTCAATGAGGTTGAGTCGGAAACAATTAGCTGTCCGGAAGCAGCCCCAACAACAGGGGCAATCATTTCCCCCAGAGTTTGCGGTAACTCCCACCAACCAGCATTGTTCCAACTTCTAACCAGTTCTTCAGCCCATTCGTTGCGGATGGTCTGCTCCAAATGTTCAAGTGACTTTTTAGGCATTGGTCCCAGAGAGTTTCCATCTAAATAAATCAGACCCTGCGGCAGGTGAAATTCTTCCCGCCGGTTACGTAAAGGGTCCACCTTATCCGCTTTTTCACATGCAGTTCTGGATTCCAGTAAAGTGGAAATATTGATTGACATAATTTGGCTGAGTAGTGAATTTTAGAATTATTAAGAGAACATCATGAGTTAAGCAGTGTTTCTTTGTAGAATACTATAAGCACTTACTCATTTTGTCGAGCAAATATTTAGGATTGTGCGCTAGGAAAAATCATTCCTGCGGGTAAAGACCAAGCAGAATAATTCCGTCCCGAAGCAGAAAAAATGCAAAACCAATTAATGCAAAACCGAGGAACTGCATGATACGCCTGTACCAAATTCCCTGCAAAAAACTCCTGGATTTTCCCGCCACGATTGCCAGCATAAATTTTATTCCAACCAGGCCAAGATAAAAACTGAAGATGAATGCGGCGCCTAAGCTGAAACTCTGCTGAAACGATCGGACCATCAGAGGTGCGCCCACAGTAAACCAAAAAAGATATGGATTTGGACTTACCAGGTTTGCGATCATTAGCTCTCGTAAGTGGAGAGGTTTGGGAGTGTAATCTGGAATTTCAACACTGGCGATTTTGATACTGCTACTTCCAAGGTATGTGAGGAAAATAGCGCCGGCTAGAGAAATTACACCGAGTAGCAAATCCACATTTGAGAGTTTAGCAAACAAAATTCCGGAAACAAGCACAATCGGCAAATCTGTCAGCAGAGGGATAAACGCTACTTTCGCACCTGCACGGATTCCATGACGAAATGCTTCGGAAATGATCAACACTAACATTGGCCCCGGAGCAATTCCTGCCGGCGCTCCAAGGAGAAAACCTATGGTCAAGACGCCGAATAAACTGTCGATCATGCGGGAATCTCGAAATCCAGGCACTCTAAATCAAGTATCATTTTTCCTATACGAGTGACCGAACCTTTCATGGTGATCTCATAATTATCACTAATTGCGATGTCGATTTGACCACCCGGCATTAAAACCGCAATTTTTGCATCACATAAGCCCAGCCGATACGCCACGGCTGCAGCCGCACTGCTGCTGCTTCCGGAAGCTAATGTGTAACCGGCACCGCGTTCCCAGATTTCAATCCGGATTGTCTTTCGGTTCAGGACCTCCAAAAATTGAACATTTGTACGGTTTGGAAAGTTCGAGTGTGTTTCGAGCAAAGGTCCAATACGTCCTGCTTCTTGCGCAGAAATATTTTGATTAAGCACTATGCAGTGCGGATTGCCTATGGTAGCGGCGCTGAATGTTATTTCTTCACCATTTATTTCCAGGGTTTCGTTGAGAACTTCCCGGCTTTTTCCGCTCACCGGAATGTCCTCACTTTGAAAACTAACACGGCCCATTTCAACGGTCACAGATTTTCCGGAACTTTCGACCTGCGCACTGACAAGGCCTCCTGAGGTCATGATTTGAAAAGGCGACTCGTTTACCATTTTTCGATCCCAGAGCGAACGCGCGAATATCCGCAGCCCGTTTCCGCTTTTTTCTGCCTTACTACCGTCCGGATTAAAGATAGTCAGTTTAAAGCCTTTTCCGGGACTGTCTTTTTCACCGACTAAAATTCCATCGGAGCCAAGGCCAAAATTACGGTGACAAATTTTACGGACCTGTTCTGCAGTCAGCTCTGTTTCCGCAGACTGCGAAGCTCCGGAAGTGAGAACCAGATAATCATTGCCGAGGGCATGATATTTGAGAAATTCCATTTTATGGCGAGCTACAAATATTTTAATATATAAAGCGGCTAAAGTAATTTATCTATTATACAGATCAGACTGTGTTTACAAAAGCAGTAGTCTGAAAAAATTTTCGGAAGTTTTCATAATTCGGAAATTTTCTGCGCCGCTTGATGAGGCGTGAGCGGTTTGTCTAAAAGCTGACCGTTACTCAGCCGTAGCAAAACTCCCTCTTCGGTCATGTATGCTTTCAACGGATCACCGTTTTCATCCAGCATTTCCAGGGCATAAGTCGATTTACCATCAAGAACATCCGGAATCACTTTTATCTTTTCCGGAGCATTGTCACCCATCTCTTTCCAGAGCGATTCTACATCCTTGTATTTCTGTTCGAGCAGCTTGAGCTTTTTCTTCAAATCTTCCGGAGAGGCATATTTTTCCACTTTGCCTTTCCAAAAGAGGAAAATTGACTGTGCCTCTGAGAAGACAAAAACTGTGTTATTGCCTATTTCCTGGAGGATGCTATTGGCAATTTTATCCAAAATTTCAGGCGGTGCGGTGAGCATTTTTTTTAGACGTTCATTTGATTCCTGAACAGGGATATTCGAGCCAAATTCCTGCATCATGTCTTCCAGATTAAACTCTGACGGTTTGTTGCCGGTTGAACTTTTTGCGGTCAAAGTTTTGTTTTTTGGAAAAAACTTTAAATGTTTTATTATGTTTTTGCCAGGAGATGGATCCTGCATCTGCACTAAAAATATGACAAACACACCAAGGAAAATCAGCAGTAAAATCAGCATAAATCTCCGCAAATAGTTAGGCCCGGAAGACTTATCTTTTTTACTTTTGTCAGTTGATGTATTTCGCAGTTGAGGGGAAGACTTTGTTGCGGCCTTCATTTCCGCTGAAATAATCGGTTCAGGGAAATAAGGCTGTAACTCCTGCATAAGCTGATCATTGCGCTGCTGAACCAGTTTTACTCTTTCAATTAACTCAAATCCGTGTGTTTTAAGATATATTTTACGCAGTTCTTCCACAAGAAACTTTACCCCGGGATGAGTCTCATCATTTAAGTCTTCCGCTTCCTGCATGGTTCCATCCCGAAAACGCTGGCACTGGTGCAGGACTTCTATTTCAAGTGCTTTTGAGCTGATACGCAGGGCATGCCAACGGTCACGTGAAAACATCGGCGGAGACACCGGCGGTTCAATTTCCTTGTCTGCAGGATTGTTTCTTTGGAAAGTCTCCGCTTGTGATTTGGCAGGCTTTTGCTTGCTTCTGAGTAACTGCTTTTTTTTGGTTTGGAACTGCTGCCAATCCTTCTTGTAGTCCGACCACGCACTTTTGAAAGTACTCCAGTTTTTGCGTAACTCCTGATTGTGCTCAAATAATTTATTGAATAATGGTGCAAGCTCAGGAAAAGAGAGTGGATCTTTTTTACGCACGAGGCTGGATAACTTGCGCAGTTTCTCCATTTGCTGCTCAAGTTGTTTAGCCTCATTTTCAATATGTGCCCACTCAGCATTTGTCAGCGGACGTTTCCAATGTTCTACAACCGGGAATATGAGTAATTCCATCCTGATCGTGTCGACACAAATGCGGTTCAGATCTACGCTGAGTGAGCTGGGAATATGCGCCTGAATCTGCTGCCGTAATGCCTGCCAGGCCTGTTTTGTCCTTGAGGATTTGTGCTCCGGATTAGTGAGCAGCATAAAATCCTCAAAATGGTCTCCGGAAATCGGAATGATACTGGTTGTGTCCATTGAATGTAAAAAGTGAAAAACTAGCTGGAGAATATTAAAAAGAGCTTTGCAAAACTCGTACTTTATTTTAACCCACAAGCAAAGCTGGAACTGTGCCGCGGGCAAGTTTTGTTTGACTTAAACACTCATTTCCAGTAATATAATTCAATCAGTACTAATTTGGTGCGGTTTCTTTAGGAGCTGTTCAGATGCTTACTGAAATTTACAAATTGTGTTTTCACTCACGTTTCAGATAATCATCAATTTTTTAACGATCAATCGGTGTAAAGTTATGCAATTCAAAGTTATTTCTCCCAATGTGGAAAGCACCGGAAGCGCCGGAACTGATCCACAGGCTCAGATTGAGCAAATGCTGAGCGGCAATCCTGTTTTTTTATTTATGAAGGGTACCCCGGAATCTCCTCAGTGTGGTTTTTCCGGAAAAGTCACAAATATTTTAAATTCATGGAAAGTCCCTTTTAAATCATTCAACGTGCTCTCTGATGAAAGTATTCGGCAGGGAATCAAGGATTACGCAAACTGGCAGACTATCCCTCAACTTTACATCAACAAAGAATTTGTCGGCGGTTCAGATGTTGTTGAAGAAATGTCGAATAACGGTGAACTCGGAGAATTGCTGAATGAAGCATTTCCGGAGATGAAAATCACACCGCCTCCACCTCCTGCAGAAGTGCGGGAAGTAGCGGCTCTGGAAGCTGCCGTTATTTTGAAGGAAAATCCTGATATTCGGCTTTTGGATGTACGTACACCTCAGGAGCGGGAAGCTGCTTGTCTGGAAAATTCCGTCCTGCTTGATCAGGAACTGGTGGAGGAAATGCTGGACACGTGGGATCAAGACACAGCAATGATGTTTATTTGCCATGTCGGTGAACGCAGCCGGCAGGCCGCACAGTATTTTGCTGCTCAGGGCTTCCAACAAGTGTATAATATTTCTGACGGCATACATGGTTGGTCAAGTAGTGTTGATTCTGCTATCCCTCTTTATCAGTCTAGTTAATTATTATTCTGAGAGAACAATATGATTAAGGAAACAGAAAATCCACTTCCTGAAGTCATTCTTACTGAACGAGCGGCGCAGGTTTTTAAAGAAGCATGTGAAGCGGAAGGTTCAAGTTTGGAAGACACGTTTTTACGTATCGGCGCACGTCCGGGAGGATGCTCCGGATGGAAATATGAACTGGAATCCAGTACCCGAGAAGAAGCTGGGCCAAATGACGTACAAATTCTTTCGAAGAAAGTTTCGGTAGTCGTTGACCGTGATGCACTCACTGATATTTTAGGACCATTAAAAATTGATTTTTCAGACAAAAATCTGGTTGAACAGGGATTTGTCTTTGAACAGTTGAAAACAGGTCATCAATGCGGTTGCGGGGAATCTTTCACTCCCGTAAAAGATTTGAAAAGCGGCAAAAATAATGGCCCAATTTCTTGAATGGCTGGCCGGAGCAACCTGCTTCGGACTGTTTGTTTACAAATGGATCATCATCGCCGCAGTGGTTATGACATGGGTCAGCGCTGATCCACATAATCAAATTGTCCAGTGGATAGGGAGGGTAACACGTCCCTTATGGGTCTGGTGCGAACAGCGGATGCCGGTCATGATGGCCCATTTCAGCGCGTATGCCTCAATTCTGGTTGTGATCTTTGCCCAGATAGTCATTCCGGCGGAGATACGTTCACTGAGCTTGTTTATTCAGGGACAGTCAGATGCTGCCGGTTTACTGCTTCAGAGCGGAGGTCACTTGCTCCAGGGCACAAGTATAGTAGTACAAAGCTTGTTGTTTTTTTGTATGTTTGTGCTGATTGCCTGGTTTATCCTGGGATTAGTGAATCCGTCATTAAATAATCCGCTGGTGCGGATCATTCATGTTCTTGCCGATCCTCTGATTACTCCACTGCAGCGTTATCTTCCCAGAACACGTACCGACTGGTCTCCTTTGGTAGGAGTCATCTTATTCTATTTGATCAGTTCAGCTATAATTAATCCAATAGCATTTTACGGCAGCACGATGTCTTTCCCTGTCTCTATCTGCATTTATTAACGTGATGCTCTTTATATTACATGTAGTCGCAATTGGAACCGTGATTGGTGTGACGTCGCATTTTGCTTTTTCTCTGGGTAAAAAAGACGGCCTGCGTATTGCCCGCAGAGAGCAGGAGCTTAAGACACAAAAAGAAGACCCACCTAAAATAGCATCCCAATAGGCTCTGAAAATTTTGCGAATCTTATAGATTTTCCAAACGTACTCGAATTGCCTCTGCGTGGGAAAATAATTCTTCTTCCTCAGCAAAGCGGATGATTTGCTCACCCTGACGCTGCAGCCGCTCTGCAGAATAACTGATGACAGAACTTGTTTTAACAAAATCCTGTACTCCAAGCGGTGAAGAAAATTTGGCACAGCCTGAAGTTGGCAAAGTATGATTGGGACCTGCAAAATAATCTCCGACAGCTTCCGGTGTGTTTGGTCCTAAAAATATTGCACCTGCATTACGAATACGGTGCAGGTCTTCAAAAGGCTGTTTAGTCAGCACTTCCAAATGCTCCGGTGCAATATCATTAACTGCCTCAAAAATTTCTTCCAGATCCTGTGCCACAATAATGGCTGAACGGTTTGCAAAAGATGCTTCAATTATTTCACGTCGTGCTAAAGTTGGGATCAGACTTTTGAGACGTTTTGCGACATCTTCAGCCTGTTTTGAGGAAGTTGTAACCAGGATAGCCCCCGCGTCAGGGTCATGCTCAGCCTGAGATAACAGGTCACGTACAAGGTATTCCACAGGAATGTCCTCACGGTCACAGATAACCATAATTTCACTCGGCCCTGCAAATGAATCGATACCGACAGTGCCGTATACCTGTCGCTTTGCTTCAGCAACAAAAGCATTTCCGGGGCCTGTAATTTTGACAACTTGCTGGATCGATTCTGTACCATAAGCCAATGCTCCGATTGACTGCGCGCCGCCGACTGCGTAAAGCTCCTCAAGTCCCATCAACGCCGCACTTGCCATCACTAATTGGTGCGGTAATCCGGAAGGTCCGGGCGGTGACACCATCGCTATTCTGGATACTCCTGCAACTTGAGCGGGAATAACGTTCATCAACAATGTTGAAGGATAAACCGCTCTGCCGCCAGGAATATATATGCCTACACTATCGACAGGTGTAACTTTCCAGCCCAATACAGTTCCATCCGGACTGAAATCCAGCTGGCTGTCCGTTTTCTGCCGGTCATGAAAAAACATGATATTATCGGCCGCTTCTTCCAAGATGTGAAAAAGATCATGATCCAGTCCTTCAAGTGCTTCTTCCAGTGCAGGCTTTGGCACCAGCCAGGATTCCGGAACTACTTGATCAAAACGTTCTGTATATTCACGCAGGGCCGAATCTCCATTTGTACGGACACTTGACAGGATTTCCTGAACTGTAGCTGAGACGTCATTAGCTTCTTCTTCATCAAAAGCTTTGGCAAATTCTTCAAATCCTTTAAATATTTTTAGTTGCATTATTTTGTGCTGAATTAATTAGTTTATGATGTAACAGTAAAAAGTCATAAAAACCTGTCATTGCTTACAAAGCGAGAATTCTATTTTATGTTAAGTACTAATAGTATTAAGACATCTCCCTTCGTTCGAGATGACAAATAATTAGTTTATGGGTTTTTACGAAACCATCAGGTTTTAATAAATATTATTTGTTTGTCCCAGGCAGATTAGTTACTACCTATGTTCATAAATTAAACATAAAATTTTAAATTTATTTCTGAGTGATAAATCAGGCAATTAAGCGTGATGCTTCATTGAATTCGACCGAAACAGTTTTGGAAATACCAGGTTCTTCCATGGTCACTCCATACAAAAGGTCTCCAATTTCCATGGTTTTTTTGTTGTGAGAGATCAGAATGAATTGGGAATCATAGGACAAACTTGTAATTAAGCGGTTGAAACGCACCACATTCACATCATCCAGAGGTGCATCAACTTCATCCAGAAAACAGAACGGGCTTGGTTTCACCAGAAAAATTGCAAAGATCAGTGAAATCGCAGTCAATGCTTTTTCGCCGCCGGAAAGGAGATTGATGTTTTGCAGTTTTTTCCCCGGAGGCTGAGCCACTATATCAACTCCCGCGCTTAAGAGATCTTCTGATTCAGTTAGTACCAGTTTCGCTTCTCCTCCCTCAAACAATGTGCTGAAAACCTTTTTAAAATTTTCATTGATCAGCTCATACATTTCCCTGAAACGTCGACGGGATTCAATATTGATATCCTTGATAGTTTCTTTCAAATCATCCAGTGCTTTCTCCAAATCATCTGACTGAGATTTCAAAAAATCAATCCGTTCTGTGAGTGCTGCATATTCTTCCGGAGCAGAAAGGTTTACCGCACCCATTGTATTCAAACGTACTTTTAGTCCCCGTAACACCTGTCCCATTTTTTTAAGATCTGCAGTTTCAACATCCATTTCCGCGATGATCTCTTCCGGAGATTTATCTGTAATTTCCGCAATTTGGTTTTCCAACTGTTCTCTTTGAATACGGAATTCAGTCAGTTTTAGTGACTCCTGATGGGAGACACTAACGGAGTTTTCGAGTAATCCCTGCCGTTCCTGAAGTTTTTGCGTAAGCAGAGTCTGCTCTTCACTTTTTTGATCATGCAGCAGGATTTCTTCGTCCAACTCAAGTTTCATGATTGTACGTGCCTCTAGCATACCGGCAAAAGATTCATCAATTTCAGTTATCCTCTTCCGACTTTGCTCAAGTCTCAAGCCGGCATCATTACGTGATGTTTCAAGCTGTTCCAGCCGCAAAGCGGTTTCAGCACTTTCACACCGCAAACGATCCGCTGTTTCCTCAGTATTTTTTTGTTGCTCGGTAATCTCTGTCAAAGAAACTCGATGGGTCAATAATTCCTCTGCACATGCATCTGCGCGGCTTTGCTGCTCGAGGATACGCTCCTGCACTTCTGTAGTTTTTTCTTCCAGTTCAGTACGTTCTTTTTCCAGCGTCTTAATTGAGGTAGATGCAGTATTTTCTTTCTGACGCGATGTTTCCATTTCGTTCAGGATAGTGGCTGAATCTTGAGCAATTTGTGAAACTGTTTGCTGTGTTCGCCTTTCTTCCAACTGATGATGCTCCAGTTCCTTGTTGCAGCTCAATAACTCAAATTCGAATTTTCGTGTTTCTTCTTCGCTGCTTTCCTGTTCCTGCTTCATGGTTTCATATTTTTCCCTCAAAGTTTGCTGCTCACTTTCCAACTTTTTCAGCTTTTTGTTCAAATCCTCTGCATATTTTTCAACATCAACTATTTGCTGCTGACGCTGCAAAAAACCCAGGGACCCGGATTGTACTTTACCGATGCTGACATTGGAATTTGTAAGACGTATACCGGTCGTCGATAGCCACTCATAAGGTGCCTCGGGACGGTTATTACCGGATTCATTCCAAAAGTTTATTTCGCCTTTGAGCAGAGTAAAACGTGAAAAAAACTTTTCGCCCCATTCTTTCAAAGGTACCTTGATCTCAAGAATTTCCGGAAGAGGTGTACCCTTTGTTGTGGAGTCCTGCGAAACAGAAACAGGCCGGTCCAAGGCTATAAACTTGAGTTGCCCCAGATCGTGCTCAGTACAGAATATTTCTAATTCAGGAAAATCAACGGCGTGTTCTATTACCACCCAATCCAATACTTCTGCCATAACTGGCGAAACTGCCGCTAAAATTTCTTCAGAGACTGTAATATAGTCTGCAAGCAGTCCAGATACTCCAAGTTTTTTCATTGTCTCCGGATCCTCTTGCATCAACTGCATAAATATTTTTACACTGTCACTAAAACCTTCATACTGAGTCTGAATTTGGTGCAGTGACTCGATGCGTGATTGTGCTGTGCTGTGCTGATAGCGAAGATCTTCGAGCTGTGTTTCTGTTTCTGTTAACTGCATGTGCTGATCTGCAAGCTGGCTTTCAAATTCTGCCATCTTTACAGACAATTCTTCTTTCTGCAGACGTATGCTTTGCATGCGTTCTTCGCTGTCAGAAACCTGGAGAGTTGCTTCCTGTAGCAGGTTCCTGTGTGACTGCTCCTGATCCTGAAGACGCTGCTGCCGTTCTGTCAGATTTTCAAGACGTTCATCAAGGAAATTCTTTTGATTTGTTTGATTTGTTAATTCGGTGTGCACTGTCAGCAGTCTTTTCTGCAGTACCGACGCATCTTCAGAGGCCTGCTGAAGAGCGCTATTTTCTTTAGTACGGAGCTCCTCAATATTAACCAGTTTAGCCTGTAACTCACCTAAACGTTGTGCCAGTTCTTTGAGACGTGATTCTATTTCTGCTCTTTCTTTTTCGCGACCGGTCAGGCGTTGCTTCAGTTCTGCAAGTTCAGTTTCCTGACCCTGCTGCTGTTCACCCACATTTTGCAGATTCTGTTTTTCAAGTTCACGTTGATTTTCTGCTTCCTGAATTTTTTGTTCTTTTTGAAAAAGCTGTTCACGTCGTTCACCAACATGTGTCCCGCGTTGAACTTGTTCCAACTTCAACCGTTCCATTTCTGTTTCAACAACAGACTTTTCGTTTTGCAGGTCTTCCTGCTGCTGCTGGTGTCCCTGCACCAGTTCTTGTGCTTTGTCTTCATTAATTGCAGCCTGATGCAAACTTAACGATAGATGCTGCTGTTCAAGCTGTCCGCACTGTTGCTGAAGATCCAAATAATTTTCTGCCTTTTCAACATGCTCCTTCAATCCATCTTCCTGCTCGGAGAGTGCTCCCAGCACATCTGTTACACGGAACAGATTTTGTGTGGTTTCCTCGAGGCGTTTTTCTGCGGTTTCACGTTTGAAACGAAACTTAACAATACCTGCTGCATCGTCAATTAAAGTTCGTCGTTCGAGCGGTTTTGAACTGACTATTTCACCGACACGCCCCTGCTCAATAATTGAGTAACCCGTTCCGCCGACTCCTGTATCCATGAAAAGTTCCCGCACATCTTTTAAACGTACAGGAGTTTTATTGATCATGTAAACGCTTTCCCCGGAACGGTAAAGCCGGCGCGTAACTGCAATTTCAGTGTAATCTGCATATTGGCGAAGAGTATCACCTTGGGGATTGGAAAATGTCAGGGAGACTTCCGCCATTCCGGACGGTTTGTGGTAGGAACTGCCGGAAAAAATTACATCCTCCATACTGCCGCCGCGCAGGTGTTTTACACGCTGTTCCCCAAGAACCCAGCGGACCGCATCAACTACATTGCTCTTCCCGCAACCGTTTGGACCAACAACAATCGTAATCCCGTGTTGTTTGAACTGCAGATTGACAGGATGGCAAAATGATTTGAATCCTGAAACTTTTATGTTTTTTATTCGCACAAGTTTGTTACAACATTAACTCGATGTTTGTTTTAAAACAAAATAGCGTACATTAGTTTTTAATCTGCATAAGCTAAAAGGCATGGATTATATTTGCACTGCAATTATGACGGAATTACTAAACTGTGCAACTCTTTACGACAAAGTCTCCAGTCGGGATAGAACTGATCCATCAAGGCTTTGAATCTACTGTTGTGACTGGCTTCAAGCAGATGAACCAATTCATGGACGACAATATATTCCAGACATTCCGGAGACCGTTTTGCCAACTCAAGGTTAAAACGGACTCTACCTGTTTTAGGTGTACAACTGCCCCAGCGGGTTTTCATACTGCGAATGTGAAAACTTGTTACCGAAACATTTAAAATATTTTCCCATTTGTTAATCAGCGGCGGGATTAGCCGCATTAATTCTCCCCGGTACCATTCATTTAAGACTGCACGTCTTTTTGCAGTCGGGGCATTCAGAGGGAGGTTAAGGATAATTTGCTGATCGCTTAACTCCGCAAACGGAGAGTTATTGTTTATTATGATTTTTAAGGGATAAGCCTGACCGCAGAAGTAATGAGATTCATTTTCAAGAAACCGTTCCGGCAATGGTCGTACCTGATTGTGCATCCTTGTCCGCTGCTTCCGGATCCATTCAAGTTTCGAAAATGCAAATTTGCAGATTTTTTCCTGACTCACATGTAAAGGTGCAGAAATCCGGATTTTCCCGTCAGGAGGACAAATCCGTAAATTTAGGTTTTTGATTTTTTTCTGTATTACTTCTGCATCAATATCATCCAGTTTTAGTGTAAATTTCATGCTTTGCGTGTTTTTCCTGACAGCACGTTTTTTTGTCCGGAATGAATCCAGCCTTATGTTTTCCAACATTGTTACGGGGTTTACTGTTTTGAGAGAATATTTTTTGAAAGACATAGCTGCTGATCTTTTTACAGATGTATTCTTTGCGCGTAGGGACTTTGTGAGGTTGATATTATTTGTAACAACCTCACATTTCTTAGGTTAGTTACAGCCCCTTAATTATTAAAAATATGCAGGCCTCCGTCTGCAGTTATTTTTAGGCAGAGGCTAATTTTGTTTCAGCAGGCAGGCCCTCTTTTTATAATTTAAAAAGGGATATCATCTTTGATATAATCATCTCCCTGCGGAGCTGCATTTGCTTCAGCGGGAGCAGTTGGAGCAGGGTTGGATTGTGGAGCAGCCGCTGTTGCTGAATATTCTGTGTTACTGCTGCTGTCAGACATTTTTGAATCAAGAAACTGCATGGTTGTGACTACAACTTCTGTTTTGTAATGCTTCTGTCCCTGTTGATCTTCCCAGTCTCTTGTCTGCAAACGTCCTTCGACATAGACCTGTGAACCTTTCTTCAAATATGACTGTGCCAGGTCAGCAAGTTTATCCCATAACACCAGGCTGTGCCACTCAGTACGCTCCTGTTTCCCCCCTTGTTTATCAGTCCAGTAATCATTTGTTGCAATGTTGACATTCGCGACTGCGCTGCCGGACTGAGTATAACGGATTTCGGGATCCTGTCCCAATCTCCCGATTAACAGAACTTTATTTAGGTTTGCCATTTTATCTCCTATTTTATAGTTATAGATATTATCTTCTGTTCTAACGCAATGGAGTCAATAATGAAAGTGCTTTTTTCAGTCTAAGCTCAAAAGGCTCGTCTGAACTGCCGGATTCACGCAGAACTGCAAGGATTTCTTTTTCCAAATACCCAAGATTCTTCAAGGCAGAAAAAACCGTATCAATTTCCATTGATGTTACACTACCTCCTGTTTCAGGACCTGTCTCAAGCCTGCTGTCAAAGCCTGAAATAGGATGACGTTTCAATTGGTCTTTTAAATCAAGGCACAACTTTGCCGCAGTTTTTTTGCCTATTCCGGGAACCTGACTGAAACTCTCTGCATTGCCCTGGTGGACAGCGTTCACGAGTTGACTTGGAGAAAGCACTGAAAGCACAGCCAAACCCAACTTCGGACCAACACCGGAAGTTTTGATCAGCATTGTAAATAACTCTTTTTCCTCTAAACTCAGAAAGCCATATAAGGACAAATCATCCTCCCTGACATTTGTATAAATATGCAAAGTCAGGAATTCTTCCGGAGAAACCTTAAGAGAAAGATGTTTTGAAACATGAACCGCGTAACCTACACCGCCGGATGTTTTGAGGACGATTAAATTGTCTTCCGAACGTAGAATATGTCCTTCAAGGTAGGCGATCATGAGAGAAGCGGCATAATGTGGTTTCCGTTCAGGCGGCTTTTAGTTTAAAGTAACTGATTTTGGGAAAGCCATAAATGGGCATGAGTGATTGCAACGGCAAGTGCGTCCGCCTCATCTTCCTGAAGTTTATTCTGCAAATTTAGCAGAATCTTGACCATGTGCTGAACTTGATTTTTATCAGCTCGTCCTACACCAACCACAGTTTGTTTGACTTTCAGGGCTTGATATTCATGCACAACTAACTGACGTTCAGAAAATTTAAGTAGAATTACACCACGGGCATGCCCTAAAGTAAGGGCGGACTGAGCATTTTTGGCAAAAAATATTTTTTCGACTACCCCGCAGTCCGGATGGAATTCCTCAATCAGTTTTTCCAGTTCAGTGGAAAGTTGATATAAACGCTCTGCAAGAGACTCTTTTACATTAAGTTTGATACATCCACTTGCTAAATGACGCGTGCAGTTACCAGAATGTTCAATCAATCCGTAACCGGTTTTCCTGCTTCCGGGATCTATACCTAAAATACGCAGAGAATCAGCCAAGTTCCGCCATAACGTTTTCGCTGATGTCAAAATTGGAATGAACACTGTTTACATCGTCATCATCTTCCAGGATATCAATCAGTTTTATTACTTGTTCCGCTTTTTTAGAATCATCAATTTCAACACGGTTTTGTGGATTCCAGATCACTTCCGCACTCAGCATGGCAACGTCCTTTTCTTCAAGGTAGGAGCGTACAACATCAAAATCTGCAGGAGCGGTTATGACATGATATGCTTGAGGATTTTCGGTATTGATATCCTCAGCTCCTGCTTCCAGGATTAATTCTGTCAGCGGTTCCTCCTCTATCACTGTCTTGTCGATTATAATTGACCCCATTCTGTCAAACATATATTGGACTGAATTCGCTGAACCTAAATTGCCATTGCATTTACTAAAAGCATGCCGTACCGAGGCAATGGTTCTGTTTCGATTGTCTGTCATTACTTCAACAATAATCGCAACATTGTGGGGTCCATAACCTTCGTAAATTATTTCTTCATAAACTGCACCGTCCAATTCACCCGCGCCTTTTTTGATGGCACGGTCGATATTATCTTTAGGCATACTCTGGCTTTTTGCATTTGCTACCGCAGTCCGTAAACGAGGATTTGCATCGAGTTCGCTGCCTCCCATTCTTGCCGCAATGGTGAGTTCTTTAATCAGTTTGGTGAAAGCTTTTCCCCGCTTTGCATCCTGGGCTGCTTTGCGATGCTTGATTGTACTCCATTTACTGTGTCCAGACATAACAATCTTTAGATGAATTAATTTTTTTGCCAGCCAGTGCTGTAATTATATTGTTGCAGATTACACTAATTCAGACAATGCGTCCAATTAAATCATACGTGTGGGCTTCTGTAATTTCAACATTATTAAAAGTCCCCGGACGAGCGGTCCCCTCATTAATATAAACCAACCCATCTACATCAGGTCCTTGAAATTCGCTGCGCCCCTGAAGCAGCAAGTCACTTTCCTGGCTGATGCCGTCCACAAGAACTTTTATTTTCCGGGAAATGTAATTATTGTTCCTCAGGCTGCTGACTTTTTGCTGTGCTTCCATCAAGCGCTTACGGCGTTCATGTTTGAGTGCGTTTTGAATAGGGTCGCCCCATTTTGCAGAGCGGATATTATCTTCATGTGAGTATGAAAAAACACCTACATGCTGAAAATGTCCTGCAGATACAAATTCAAGCAGTTCCTCGAAATTCTCTTCTGTTTCGGTGGGAAATCCTACAATAAAAGTAGTTCGCCAGGCTGCGCCCGGAAGAGATGCTTTAACTTCAGCCATTTTATTTTCAATTTGCCGACGATTTATTTTGCGGTTCATTGCTTTCAAAACATCATCGTTGATGTGTTGAAAAGGCATATCAAGGTAACGGCAAAATCTTTTGTCTGCTGCAATGACTTCCAGTGTTTCTGCAGTGAAGGTGTTAGGATAACAATAAAAGAGTCTGATCCAGAAATCGCCCTCGAGATTACTGATACTTTTTAAGAGAGTTGCCAGACCGGTGCTGTTCCTAAAATCCTTCGCATAAGACGAGGTGTCTTGTGAAATCAAATTGATTTCTTTAACGCCTTTTTCAGTAAGATTGCGGATTTCAGTTACAATGGAATTTACTGTACGACTGCTGAAATTGCCTCTCAATGCAGGTATGTTACAGAATGAACACATGTTGGAACAACCCTCTGCCACTTTCAGATAGGCATAATGTTGAGGCGTTGTTTGAACTCTCGCCTGTTCTTCAAACTGCTTGTAATGGGGTTTTTGCTGAAGATTTAATTGTGACTGTCCGGAACCTCCGTACATCGTATGTACGAGCTCCGGAATCTGTTCAAATCCGTTTGAACCAAGTAAACCATCAAGCTCCGGAATCTGTTTCGCAAGGCTGTCCTGATAACGCTGAGTCAAACAACCTGTTGCGACCAGTTTTTCGCAGTTTCCTTTGCTTTTGAAATCACTGAGATCAAGAATCCTGTTGATGGATTCCTCGCTAGCTTCTGTCAAAAACGCACAGGTATTGACAATGATTACTTCTGCTACTTCCGGTTTCAGTGTCAACTCATAGCCGTGAGTTTGCAGACTGGCCAGCATGATTTCAGAATCAACACGGTTTTTAGCACAACCCAACGTCTCCAGATAAATTCGCTTCTTTTCTTGAGTAGGCGAGATTGCGACAGCATTGGAGGGCATTAGCAGTAATTTGAAAGAAGGATGATTGGTAGGAAAAAAGGCTCCTTTGAATAAGAAGCCTTTAGCAGGAAGGGGGTATTAAATTATTTCAGTCAGTTTTTTTCTGAAGCCGATTCTTCAGGGACAGCTTGTTCGGCTGCAGGCTCTGTTTCATTTTGTGCAGGTGCAGTTTCTGCCTTTGTCTCTGCTTTTACGTCTTCAGAAGCAACTTCGGCTTCAGCCGGAACTTCCTCAGCCTTAATTTCGGCAGTCTCAGCAGTTTCTTCAGCAACTTCTTTTTGTGCTGGAGCGGCGTCTATTTCAGTTTTTTCTTTTGTCTCTTCAACTTTTGCCGCACTTTGCTCCGGTCCACTTACAGCTTTTTCGGGCGAAGTTTCGGATTCAGTTTTTTCCGGAGATGCTTCAGTCTGAACTTCTTCACTGACCTCTTTCAGCACCGTACTGTCTTTTTTCTTCGGTTGTTTCTTTTTTGAGGATTTGGATTTCAACGAACTTAACTGATCTGCTTCACTGCCGAGCAGCTGCACAATCGCCATTTCAGAGTTATCACCAAGCCTGTTTTTTCCTAATTTAATAATCCTGCAATAACCACCTTGACGATCCTTGTAACGTTCTGCCAAATCTTCGAAGAGTTGTGACATTGCTTCTTTGCTTTTCACAAAACGCAATGCCTGACGCCGTGCATGTAGATCACCCTGTTTGCCCCAGCTTATCATTTTTTCAAGCGGTTTGCGGACTTCTTTCGCTCTCGCCAATGTACATGTTACTTGGCCGTTTTCCAGAATAGAAGTGACCATGTTACGCATCATGGCACGGCGATGCGCCGTAGTTACTCCTAAACGGTTTCCTGCTTTTAAATGTCGCATCTTATATTTATTTCCTAATTATTTGTCGTGAGGATTATTCATTGGATCAAAATTATCCAAGGAAGTGCCCAGCGACAATCCCATATCTGTCAAGATTACTTTAATTTCATTCAGGGACTTCCGACCAAAGTTTTTAGTTTTGAGCATTTCCTGTTCACTCTTCTGGACAAGGTCACCAATGGTTTCTATTTTAGCGTTCTGCAGGCAGTTGATGGAACGTACTGACAACTCAAGCTCACTTACACTGCGGTATAAGTTTTCATTCAAAGGTTCGTCTTCTACTTCAACTTCAGGTTCGTCTTTAATTCTGCTTTCATCAAAGTTAATAAACACGTCCATGTGTTCTTTAATGATTTTTGCCGCATAGGCTAAACTGTCGGTCGGTTTTACTGAACCATTAGTCCACAATTCAAAATTCAAACGATCGTAGTCAGTCTTTTTATCAACGCGTGAGTTCTCAATTTCATAGTTGATCCGGGTAACAGGCGAATGATTTGAATCTAGATAGATTGTTCCTACCGATAATTCTTCCTGCTGATTCTCTTCTGAAGTTACATAACCTTTGTTGAAGCGGGAATACATCGTCATGCTGACAGTCGCACCTTTTTGTAAAGTTGCTAATATCAGATCAGGGTTCAAAATTTCTGCTTTCCCAAAAGTTGAAATGTCACCCGCTTTTATAACGCAGGGCCCTTCTCCGATGAGTTCAAGTTCAACAACTTCATCAACAAATTGCTCAATTTGCAGTTCCTTAATATTGAGGATGACTTGAACCATGTCCTCAACAATTCCGGGGATGTTGCTGAATTCGTGGGTTACACCATCAATCTGCACAGCAAAAACTGCTGATCCACGAATTGAAGAAAGGAGTACACGTCTTAAAGAATGACCAATCGTCATTCCGAATCCAGGCTCCAAAGGATCAATTGTAAACTTCCCGTAATCTGCTTTTAAGCTGTCGGGCTCAAACTGCAGTTTAGTCGGTTTTGCAATTGACATCCAATTTTTCGCAAAGAAGGGATTTTCTTCACCAACGCCTTCTTCAGCCTCTGTATCTAACTTTGTATCAGCGGATATATTATCTTCCGGGGCGACAGTTTCTGCCTCCGTATCTGCTGTTTCTAGTGTTTCATTTATTTCAGACATCTGCATTCCAGTATAGTTTTCCGGTGTTTATCAACCAAAAAAACAAAACTGCTTAGGAGAGATTATCATCCGCACAGTTTTGTGATTCATGACATTTTATCAGATCCGCCGTTGTTTTGGAGGTCGGCATCCGTTATGAGGAACCGGTGTGATATCATTAATTGACGTGATATGCATATCTTCTAATGCAGAGATTGCACGAAGTGCTGATTCACGTCCCGATCCCGGTCCTTTGACAAAAACATCGACACTTTTCATGCCACTGTCTACTGCCTTTTTGAGAGCATCATCCGCAGCGACTCTTGCCGCAAACGGTGTGCTTTTGCGTGACCCTTTAAAGCCGTGGACACCTGTACTCGACCAGCCGATTACATTGCCTTGGGTATCAGTTATAGTCACGATTGTGTTGTTAAACGTTGCCTTGATATAAACGCGACCCTGTTCAACGATTCTTTTTTCTTTTTTCTTTTTTGCCTGTGCCATCAGATAAGGCTCTTTTCAGTGTTTAGGATGAATTATTTTTTCTTGCTGACTGCTAATCTTCGCGGACCTTTTCTTGTCCTTGCATTGGTCTTAGTCCGTTGACCTCTCACCGGCATATGTTTACGGTGCCGTAATCCACGGTAGTTGCCTAAATCCATGAGACGTTTAATGTTCAAACTAATGTCCCGTCGAAGATCACCTTCAACCTGGTATTCTTTTTCTATAATTGTACGAATCTGATTTACCTGATCGTCATTTAGATCACGTACACGCAGATTCTTATCAATCTTCGCTTTGACTAAAATGTCGTTAGAAAGTTTTCTGCCTACACCGTAGATGTAGGTTAGTCCAATTTCCACTCTTTTAGCATTTGGTAAGTCAATACCGGAAATTCTTGCCATCCAGCTCCTTCTTATCCTTGACGCTGTTTATGTTTGGGGTTCTCACAGATTACCCGCAAGACCCCTTTTCTTTTAATGATTCTGCACTTGTCACAGATTCTTTTTACAGACGAACGTACTTTCATGATAATTTTTTTGATCGCATCATAGTCGCATTGCACCGGGTTTTAACTGGCGCCGTTTTGTTTTTTTCATAAAGCCGTCATAGTTCTGATTTAACAGGAAGGCTTCGATTTGATTAACCAGGTCTAACCCTACTCCAACCACGATTAAAAGCGCTGTCCCTCCAAAGTAGAAAGGGATGTCAAAAAGGTCAAAGAGGATGTACGGGAAAAGACAGACAACGGCCAGGTAAGTTGCCCCACCAAAAGTTAAGCGTGAAAGTACTAAATTCACATATTCTGCCGTTTTCTTACCGGGACGTATCCCCGGAATGTATCCTCCGTGTTTCTTCATTTCTTCTGCAATCTTAACGGGGTTAAATGTAATTGCCGTATAAAAGAAAGCAAAGAAAAAGATCATCAGGGCAAACAAAAAATTATATAACATCCTGCCAGGCAGTAACTGACTGCCGATTGCCTGGACCCACGGGATTGCAATAAAACCTGTGATTGTCGCGGGAAAAGCAAGTATCGATGATGCGAAAATAGGTGGTATTACACCTGCAGTATTAATTTTCAAAGGGAGATGTGAAGACTGGCCTCCGAACATCCGATTACCCTGCATTCGTTTTGCGTATTGTACCGGTATTTTTCTATATGCCGTTTCTGCGAAAATAACCAGAAAAATTACTACTACCATCAATAATCCGACTATCACCAGTACCAGCGGTGACAAGACATTATCCTGAACCAGTCGAATCGAATTGATGATTGCGCCTGGAATGCCAACTACAATTCCTGCGAAAATCAAGAGCGAAATACCGTTCCCGATTCCACGCTCACTTATCTGCTCACCAACCCACATCAAGAACGCTGTTCCTGCAGTTAAAGTGATGACAGTCAGTGCTCTAAATGCCCAGGGACTCAAGGTTGAAATCACGATCGGTTGTCCACCTGGAGCAGCCATGCTCTCAAGTCCTACCGCAATGGCAAAGCCCTGTACAATGCTGAGAACTATTGTACCGTATCTCGTATATCCGGTAATCTTTTTACGACCCGCATCGCCCTCTTTTGATAATCTTTCAAGATATGGAAATACTGCAGTCAGTAGTTGAATAATAATTGAAGCACTGATATAAGGCATCACACCCAGCGCGAAAACCGTTAAGCGCGCCAGTGCTCCTCCGGTGAACATATCGAAGAAACGTAAAATTGAACCTTGCTGCGCTTCAAAAAATGCCGTCAATGCTGCTCCGTCAATTCCAGGTGTCGGAATATGCGCACCCAGACGGAAAATGAAAAGCATGAAAAGAGTGAAGAAAATGCGTTGTCTTAGTTCTTCAATCCGAAAAATGTTCTGAATAATGTTTAACATCAAAGACGTCCTGAACCTATCGTAACTACTTCTCCACCGGCCTTTGTAACAGCTTCAGCTGCACTGACACTAACCATGTCTACTTCAATAGTTATTTTTTTACTCAAGCTGCCGTTGCCTAGAAGTTTTACCGGCTTATCTACTTTTTTGATAAAACCTAATTCTTTCAGTTTGTTTTTATCAAGGCTGATTCCTGTCTCCACACTGTCTGCGTCTTCAAGGTTTTGCAGATTAATCAGTTGAGCATATACTTTGTTTGGACTTGTAAAGCCAAACTTAGGCAGTCTTCGGTTAAGAGGTGTTTGTCCACCCTCGAAACCTCTTTTCTGTTTGTAACCGGAACGTGATTTAGCACCGTTTTGACCGCGTCCGCAGTTCTTTCCGCATCCGCTTCCGGGGCCTCTGCCTACACGTTTACGAGGCTTGTCTTTAGTTGATTCAAGATCGTGGAGATACATAGTAATACCGTTGTTATTTAAACTGCTGTCTCAATCCGGACAAGATGATTTACTTTACTTATCATGCCACGTACTTCCGGAGAATTATCCAGCACCGAAGAACTGTTTATTTTCCTTAATCCTAATCCGCTCAGACAGGCTATTTGATTTTTTTTCGCACCTATTCGACTACGAATCTGTGTTACTTTTATTTTCTTGCTCATGTTTACTGTTGGCTTAAATATTCGATGTCTTTGCCTCTTGCACGTGCAATCCATTCATTACTTCTAAGATTGTACAAACCCTCAAGAGTTGAGCGTACCAGGTTGTTAGGATTCCTTGAACCTAAGCACTTTACGCTGATGTCCATAATACCTGCGGCTTCCATGACTGCTCTAACTGCACCTGCGGCAATGATTCCATGACCTTTTTCCGCAGGTTTCATTAAAACCTTTCCGGATCCAAATCTACCAACTGCCAGATGAGGAATTGATGTGCCCTCCACGTTAATTTTCTTCATGCTCGCCGAAGCCTGTTCAACTGCTTTACGAATTGCTTCCACAACTTCGTTAGCCTTTCCAAGACCCAGACCAACCTGACCGCGGCCGTCTCCGACAACAATTAGGGCACTAAAGCTAAAACGACGTCCACCTTTTACCACTTTGGCTACACGGTTTACTCTAATAACTTTTTCGATTAACTCGTTTTTTTCTGAATGTTTTTCTGCCACTATTTTACCATTTATTCAGCTTTACCGGTTTTCAGAACTTTAAGCCAGCTTCCCTAGCACCTTCAGCTAAGGCCTGTACACGTCCATGATAAACAAAACCACCGCGGTCAAAGACAACTGATGAAATTGATTTATCTAAAAGTTTCTTTGCCACGTCAGCACCAACTGCTTTGGCAGCGTCTTTGTTTCCTGTATAGGTCTTTTTCAGGGACTTTTTAATCACTGCGGTTGAAGAAGCAGCAATTGTTCTCCCTGCAATATCGTCAACTGCCTGCACATAAATATGCATTGCAGATCTGAATACTGCTAGTCTTGGGCGTAGTTCTGTCCCGGAGATTTTTTTTCTAAGGCGTCTGTGTCTGGTTAGTCTACCCTTCAGACGTTTTGCCGCATTTTCCATATTGAACTATGACTTAAGTATTATGTTGTGCCGCTTTTTCCGGCTTTACGCTTAATTGGTTCACCTTCAAATAAAATCCCTTTTCCTTTGTAGGGTTCTGGTGGTCTGAACTTTTGTATCTCGGCACTTACCTGTCCTAAAAGTTGTTTATCTGAACTCTCAAGCATAATTTTGGTATTCGCGCTAACTGTCGCTTTTATACCTGCAGGCAGAGTGTATTTGATGGGATGTGAATAACCTAAATTCAGTTCTATGATTTTTTGACTGACTGCCGCTTTATAACCGACACCGACGAGGTCTAACTGTTTTTGAAACCCCTCAGTGACACCATGAATCATATTTGTGATCAAAGCCCAGGTTGTCCCAAGCATGGGTGTCATCGGTCCATTCAAGTCAGCAGGGCTGACATAGATGTTTTCATCATCGATTTTTAATTCGATCGCAGGATGAGCTGTGAGTTCCAACTCTCCTTTAGGCCCCTTCACTGAAAGCTGACGTTCCTTAAAGGAAACTTCAACTCCCTGAGTCACTTTGATGGGTCTTTTACCAATTCTTGACATTCTTTATTCTCTTTGAATCCAGACTAGCAGACAGTGCAAAGCACTTCACCGCCGATATTATCGTTTCGGCATTGTCGATCGCTCATAATCCCTTTTGAAGTAGAAAGGATCGAAATTCCCTGTCCGTTTAAAACAGGTTTGCAATCTTTACCTTTTGTGTAGAGGCGTAATCCTGGTTTGCTGATACGTTTAATTTCACGGATTACCGGTAAATCATCCACGTACTTCAACCAGATACGGAGCTGAGGGAATTTACCTTTTTCATCCAACTCCCAGTTCGTAATGAAACCTTCATCTTTCAAAACTTTGACGATGTTCAGTTTCATTCTGGAAGATAACAGTTCCAGACTATCTTTATTCCTCATATTCGCATTGCGGATGCGTGTTAATAAATCCGCAACTGGGTCACTCATTGACATAACACAACTTTATTGAGAATCTTTTTTAATTATTACCAACTGGCCTTTGTGACTCCGGGCAAAAGCCCAGAGTTAGCGTTTTTGCGAAAACAAATTCTGCACATACCGAACTTTCTCAAATAACCACGAGGTCGTCCACAATATCCACATCTGCTGTATTGACGCACTTTAAATTTTTGGGTACGCTCGCTTTTGGCGATCATTGATTTTTTTGCCATCAGATCTATTTTCTAAAAGGAAATCCCAAGTCCTGCAACATTGCAAGACTCTCTTCATCAGTAGGAGCAGAGGTCACGATTGAAATATTCATTCCACGGACATGATCCACATCATCAAATTCAATTTCAGGAAAAATCAACTGTTCCTTAATACCTATGGTGTAGTTACCTGCACCGTCAAATGCTTTCGGTGAAATTCCTCGAAAATCACGAATACGCGGCATAGCGACGTGAAGCAGTTTATCAAGAAAATTCCACATTTGCTGATTACGTAAAGTAACCATGCAACCGATAGGCATGCCTTCACGCAACTTGAATCCGGCAATAGACTTTTTCGCCCGAGTAATCACGGGTTTTTGCCCGGCAATCAAGGCCAACTGTTTGCTGGCTGCTTCGACTACTTTTGGATTCTGTACAGCTTCACCAAGACCTATGTTTAAGGTGACTTTCCTGATGGCTGGAATTTGATGTGTGTTTTTGTAATTAAACTTCTTTTGAAGCTGTGGCACTACCTCTGAATTGTAGGTCTGCAACAAGTGACTATCTGCCATTATCCTATTACCTCTCCTGATTTTACACAGACCCGATTTTTCACACCTGCGTCACTGGTATGTATTTTAACGCGCACGCCTCTGTTCAAAGTAGGGTTAAAAAGTTGAACGTTGGAATAATGAACAGGTGATTCCGTTTTAACCAAACCACCCTGCTGATTTGCAGCATTTGGTTTAGTGTGACGTGTTACCATGTTCACACCTTCAATCAGTAAACGCTCACGTTTCCAATCAACAGTTATTACACGTCCGGTACGTCCTTTTTCTTTTCCGGAAATAACCATCACGGTGTCTTCACGTCGAATTGTGGGTCTTCTTTTTTTTCGCTGGTTAGTTTTCATTTCTTAACTCTACAATACTTCCGGGGCAAGAGAAAGGATACGCATATATTTCCCGGCACGCAGTTCTCTTGCTACCGGACCGAAAATGCGTGTTCCAACAGGCTCACGTTTAGCGTCAATTAAAACAGCAGAATTTTCATCAAATTTAATGTAACTGCCGTCTGTACGACGAAATTCTTTTTTTGTGCGGACTACTACCGCTCTGACAACATCTCCGGATTTAACCTTCGAATGAGGGAGACAATCCTTGATGGATGCAACAATGATATCACCTACCCGTGCATAACGTCTCTTAGATCCGCCAAGAACCTTGATGCACATTATTCTTTTTGCTCCGGAGTTATCAGCAACTCCCATAATGCTTTGTGTTTGTATCATTATGCCCGTTTATATAATCTGTAACGCTTACGTTTGCTCAAGGGTCTGCACTCGGCAATTTGAACTAAATCACCAATTTGGCATTCATTATTCTCATCATGAGCAACGTATTTCTTTGAACGTTTGATGGTTTTTTTGTAAATAGGATGTTTGATCTTTCTCTCAATCTTAACGACAATGGACTTGTCCATATTGTTACTGACAACAATTCCACTCTGCAACTTCAGTTTGCTCATTTTAGCCTTCCACTTGTGATTGTTGCGCCTGTATTTCAGTCAACACTGTATTCAAGCGGGCTATATTTCGACGTGTTTTTTTGATCATAATAACGTCCGCTAACTGCCGTGAAACGTGCCCACAGCGCAATCGCAGGTATTCTTCTTTAAGGTCGGTCATTTTTGCTTCCAGTTCATTGACTGGTAGAGCTCGTAATTCAGAAGCCTTCATAATACAGCAGCTCTTTTAATGATTTTTGTTTTAACGGACAATTTGTATGCAGCCAATCGTAATGCTTCATAAGCAACTACTTCAGGTACACCATCGATTTCATAAAGAACACGTCCAGGATGTATAGTTGCCACCCAGGTATCAACCGCACCTTTTCCTTTTCCCATTCGGGTCTCGGCAGGTCGCTTGGTTACGGGTTTATCCGGAAAAACTCTAATCCATGTTTTTCCACCACGTTTTAATGTTCTTGCAATAACTCGTCGAGCTGCTTCAATCTGTCGTGTGGTAACGTATCCACGACCAATTGCCTGCAGGCCTATTGAGCCGAAACTAATGTTATTTCCAGTTTGCGCGTCTCCTTGCATTCGGCCGCGCATCTGTTTACGAAACTTTGTCTTTTTTGGCATTAACATGGCTATAACTCTCTAACTCTGTGATCGTCTTCCGCGGGATTTCCCGTAATCTTCCCCACGATAAACCCAGACCTTAACTCCAATAATGCCATAGGTTGTATTTGCTTCAGCGACACCGTAATCGATATCAACACGTAAAGTATGCAGCCTCACCTGTCCTTCACGGACCCACTCGGAGCGTGCTATTTCAGCACCATTCAAGCGGCCGCCGACCATGACTTTGCAACCTGCGATATTCATCCGCATTGCTGCCTGTATTGAACGTTTGACTGCGCGTCTGTATGCAATTCGACGCTCAAGCTGACTGGCGATGTTTTCTGCAATCAAAGTCGCATCAATTTCTGGACGCTTGATTTCCTTAATGTTTATTACCACATCATGCGGGGTACGTTTGCTGAGCTCTTGCTTTAGGCGCTCAACTTCGTCACCTTTTCGGCCTATGATAATTCCAGGCCGCGCAGAGAAAATATTTACTTTGGTTTTTTTGGCTGTGCGCTCGACTTCGATTTTTGAGATTGCTGCATGCTTGAGACGAGCTTTTACAAACTTTTGAATATCCAAATCCTGTTTCAGTTGACTTGCATAATCTTTCTCTGCAAACCACTTGGAATTCCATGTCTTGGAAATACCAAGTCTCAAACCGATTGGATTTACTTTTTGACCCACAATTTACCTTGAAAAACGTTAATTCCTCTTGTTGACAAAGGAATTTAATGATTAAGACTTTATTCTCCGATTTCCAGCGTGATGTGGCTGGAACGTTTTTTAATACCTGATGCACGACCCATTGCTCTTGGTCGGAAACGTTTGAGTGCACGTGCCTCATCAACGTATGCAGTAATAACCCTGAAGTTATCTACTTCTACTTCAGGATCGTGTCTGTCTGCATTTGCAATTGCAGACTGTAAGACTTTCATTACAGGCTGAGCGGCTCTGTTGCGTAATGTGCTCAATTGAGCCATAGCCCGAACTACGTTCTTACCCCTGATCAAATCGACAACCAAACGTGCTTTTCTTGGCGCCACTCTTATGTTCCGTGCTGTTGCTTGGGCAGTCATTAGCGGTTTGCTCTTTTATCGTTTTTACCTATATGTCCCCGATATGTACGGGTAGGCGCGAATTCACCTAATTTGTAACCGACCATATCTTCAGTAATAAAAACAGGGATGAATTTGTTGCCATTATGTACGGCGATGTTTGTGCCAATAAAATCAGGCAAAATAACCGAACGTCTCGACCATGTTTTAATCAGGCGTCGATCATTGCTGGCTTTTGCAGCCGCTACTTTTTTTTCCAGATGGCCATCAACGAAGGGCCCTTTTTTTAACGATCTTGGCACTGTTTATTTCCTCTTCAAAATATATTTGTCAGTATCTTTACGTTTTCTGGTCTTAGCTCCTTTTGTGGGTTTACCCCAGGGAGTGACAGGATGTCGACCTCCGGATGTTTTACCCTCACCACCTCCATGCGGATGATCAACCGGGTTCATGACAACACCACGTACTGTAGGTCTGCGGCCTAACCAGCGATTACGGCCTGCTTTTCCTTTTTTAATATTCATGTGCTCTGAATTGCCGACAATTCCAACTGTTGCCATGCACTCAATTCTTACTTTTCTGATTTCACCAGAGCGAAGTTTGAGCTGTGCATAGCCGTCACCTTTTGCCATCAACTGGATCGCTGCACCTGCGCTGCGTCCCAACTGAGCGCCTTTTCCCGGTCGTAACTCAATGCAGTGAAGCAGAGTTCCTATCGGAATATTTTTCAAAGGCAGAGCATTTCCGGGTTTGATATCGGCATTTTCACCTGAGAGAATAACATCTCCTACTTTTAAACCTGCAGGAGTCAGGATATAACGTTTCTCACCATCGACATAATGCAGCAAACTTATTCTCGCACTACGATTCGGATCATACTCAACACTGGCAACTTTTGCCGGAACCTCTTGTTTGTTGCGTGAAAAGTCAATAATTCTATAGCGGCGTTTGTGTCCTCCACCATGGTGTCTGACTGTGATGCGCCCATTATTATTGCGACCGCCTTTTTTCTTTAAAGGCGCCAGCAGACTTTTCTCTGGTGTGGAAGTTGTGATTTCTTCAAAAACGAAACCACTCATTCCCCGTCGTCCTGGCGAGGTCGGTTTGTGGAATTTTATTCCCATAATTCTATACGTTTAGTTTAAGCACCTTCAAAAAATTCAATAGTCTCTCCGGCTTTAAGAGTAACTAAGGCTTTTTTCCAACTGGACTTGCGTCCCTCATGACGTCCGAGGCGCTTTTTCTTGCCTCGTACATTCATTGTTCTAACTTTCAGCACTGAAACTTTAAATGATTTTTCAATGCTTTCTTTAATCTGTATTTTATTTGCTCTAGGATCAACCTCAAAAGCGAACTGGTTCGCTTCCTCTTTCAGAGACAAAGTTTTTTCAGACATTCTAGGTGCCCTGAGCACATCATAAATGTTCATCAGCCCAACCTTTCCTTATATGCCTCAAGTGCGTCTTTGAGGAAAATCACTTTATTGTGTTTCATCATTTCATAAACACTCAGGCTGCGGTAGCTAAGTACATGCACATCCGGAATATTTCTCGAAGCAAGCCGCAGATTGTCAGGAATTTCATCTGTCACAATCAGCACTTTTTCAGGTAATTTTAGTTTACTCAGCAGTGCTTTCAGGTTCCTGGTTTTATTGTCGGCCAGGTCAAGACTATTAAGCACCAGCACTCCATCCTGCCGAACTTTTTCCGCAAAGACAGCACGTGTTGCCAGACGCCGGGTTTTTTTATTCAACCGAAATGCGTGACTGCGTGGCTGCGGTCCGAAAATTGTTCCGCCGTGACGACGAATAGGTGATTTTGCACTACCTGCTCTCGAACTGCCTGTTCCTTTTTGTCGGTACAATTTGTGTGTGCTGTATGCTACTGCAGCTCGGTTTTTAGTTGCGTGTGTTCCTTGTTGATTTGCGGCTAAAAACTGACGAACCACTTCGGAAACAGCTTTCCGATGGTAAGGCGTTTCCAAAATTGAATCATCAATTTCGATTTTACCTGCAGCTTTATTGCCTGTATCAACTGTTTTTAATGTTGCCATGATTATAATTGCCTCTTAAAGGCTTTATCCTTCTTGCTTGATGGCGATATCAACTCCGGCAGAAATATCAAGGCGCATCAAAGCGTCCATTGTCTGCGGAGTTGTTTCCAGAATATAGAGTAGTCTTTTGTGAGTACGTATTTCGAATTGTTCTCGCGACTTTTTATCCACGTGCGGAGAACGCAAAACAGTAAAGCGGTTCTTCCTTGTAGGAAGTGGAATCGGTCCGACAATTTCAGCACCTGTCCTCTTAACTGTGTGAACAATTTCGCTGATTGTTTTGTCGAGTAATTTGTCGTCGTATCCTTTAAAACGAACTTTTATTTTTTGTTCCATTTAACCGCCAGACTCTTATTATTCAATAACTTCGGATACGACACCGGAACCAATGGTTCGGCCGCCTTCACGAATTGCAAAACGTACTTCTTTTTCCATTGCAATGGGGCTGATCAATTCAATTGTGACTTCCACATTGTCACCAGGCATCACCATTTCAACTCCGTCTGGTAATGTAACCACTCCGGTTACGTCAGTTGTACGGAAATAAAACTGCGGGCGATAATTGGTGAAAAACGGAGTGTGTCTTCCGCCTTCATCTTTATCAAGGACATAAACCTGTCCTTTGAACTTTGTGTGAGGAGTAATGGAGCCTGGCTTACAAATAACCTGTCCACGCTCAAGATCTTCACGCTTGACACCTCTCAACAGGATACCAACATTATCTCCTGCTTGACCCTGGTCAAGTGATTTACGGAACATTTCCACGCCGGTAACGGTAGTAGTTTGAGTATCACGGAGTCCGGTAATCTCAATATCCTCTCCAACTTTTACAATACCACGTTCAATTTGGCCGGTTGCGACTGTGCCACGCCCGGAAATTGTAAATACATCCTCAACTGACATCAGGAAGTCTTTGTCAAGATCACGTGTAGGCTCAGGAATGAAGCTGTCAACCGCATCCATTAACTCTTTAATTGGTGCATATGCCGCATCATTAGGATCTGTTGAAGAATTTTCCATAACTGCCAGAGCAGAACCCTTAATAATAGGAGTATCGTTTCCTGGGAAATCATAATAATCGAGCAGTTCGCGAACTTCCATTTCAACCAGTTCGAGTAATTCTTCATCATCTACCTGATCTACTTTATTCAGAAATACAACCAGATGCGGAACGTTGACCTGACGTGCGAGCAAAATGTGCTCACGTGTCTGAGGCATTGGTCCGTCTGCTGCTGACACAACAAGTATCGCGCCGTCCATCTGGGCTGCTCCTGTGATCATGTTTTTTACATAATCTGCGTGACCCGGGCAATCGACGTGTGCGTAGTGACGATTATCTGTCTGATATTCAATGTGTGAGGTCGCGATAGTGATCCCGCGCTCTTTTTCTTCCGGAGCACCGTCAATTTCGTCAAAGCCTTTTGCTTCAGCTAATCCGTCCATGCTCAGGACTTTTGTGATTGCTGCTGTCAAAGTTGTTTTTCCGTGGTCAACGTGGCCAATTGTGCCTACGTTTACATGTGGTTTTGAGCGCTCAAATTTTTCTCTTGCCATCTCGTCTCCTGTTTCTTTTCCTGTTTAGACTAATTAATAAATTACGCTCTGCCTGAGCTAGCCGACTCTCCTGTGAGAGCCTTCCTTATTACTTCAGTCACAGAAGAGTAGTGACTGAAATGCATTGTGAATGATGCCCGCCCCTGTGTGAGCGAACGTAACCGGGTGGAGTAGCCGAACATTTCGGCCAGCGGAGCTTCCGCAGAAATAACCTGAATTCCACCCTGCTCCTCCATTCCGCGTATACGTCCGTGGCGAGCGTTCAGGTCTCCAATTACTTCACCTGTGAATGACACAGGCGTGACAACTTCTATCTTCATCGAAGGCTCAAGCAGTGTCGGCTTTGCCTTCTGAATTCCTGCACGGAGAACATTGATTCCCGCAATCGAGAATGCGACTTCCGTGGAAAGTTCTTCCAAATAATCTGCTGCAACCAGAGTTGCTTTCAGGTCAATCATCGCAAATCCGGCGAGTACACCGTTGCTCATTGCGCCCTGAATTCCCTGCTCAACTGCTTCTGCAAAAATTTCGGGTAACTCATCTGCAGATAATTTGTTTTCAAACTCAAATCCGCCTCCTGCCTCTAAGGGCTCGAGACTGATTCTGCAAAATGCAAACTGCTCTTTGCCGTCCAGCAGCTGCTCAAATTTTGTTTCTGAGACAGCAGCCTGTGTAATTGTTTCGCGGTAAGCAACCCGCGGTGTGCCTGCCTTGCAGTCCACTCTAAATTCACGCTGAAGACGGTCTACCATTATTTCCAAATGGAGCTCGCCCATTCCGGAAATGATGTTCTGTCCTGTTTCAGTATCTATCCTACTCCTGAAAGAAGGATCTTCCTGCATCAAACGCTGCAGTGCATCTTCCAGTTTGTCCTGGTCAGAGTTCGTCTTTGGCTCAATAGCTTGATCAATTACCGGTTCCGGAAACTGTGTTCTTTCCAGGACGATTGGATGATCTTTGGGACAGAGCGTATCTCCTGTGATCAACTCCATTCCGACCACTGCTCCTATGTCTCCTGTACTGATTGAGGTGACATCTTCACGCTTATTTGCGTGTAGTTTAACCAGGTTGCCAATCCGCTGATATTTGCGCTTGCGTGGATTGTATGCTGACTTACCTGTTTCAAAAGTTCCTGCATAAACACGAACAAATGTCATCTGCCCTGCAAAAGGATCGCTTGCGACTTTGAATGCGAGTGCGCACAACGGTTCTGAAGCAGAAGCTTTTCTGCTGACCAATTTCTTTGTTACCGGATGATCACCTTCTACAGGAGGAATATCAAGCGGAGATGGAAGATAATGCACTATAGCGTCGAGCAGTTGCTGTACTCCCTTATTCTTAAATGCGCTGCCGCACAGTACCGGGGTAATCTGACCGCTCAAAGTTGCTTTCCGTAAAACCCTGACGACCTCTTCCTGACTTACTTCCTCTTCTTCTACAATCTTTTCCAGTAAGTCATCATCGTAAAGTGACAGATGCTCCAGCAATTGCTGTCGCCATTCCTGAGCTTGTGCTTCCAGCTCATCCGTCAAATCACCACTTTCGTATTCTGCACCGTATGCATCTTCTTTGAAACGGTGTTCCTGCATCGAAACCAGATCGATCACACCTTCAAATTCATCTTCTGCGCCGATTGGAATTTGTATTGCAATCGGATTTGCTGAAAGTTGATCCTCAATCGAAATGAGTGCTTTCTCAAAATCTGCACCAACACGATCCATTTTATTGACAAACGCAATGCAGGGCACGTCGTAGCGTTTTGCCTGCAGCCAGACAGTTTCGGACTGCGGCTGTACTCCGGCGACTGCGCAAAGCACCATCACTGCACCATCAAGTACCCTCAGGGAGCGTTCGACCTCCGCGGTAAAATCCACATGTCCGGGAGTGTCTATAATGTTCAGCGAATATTTCTGCTGATCAGTATCCCAGTCGCAGGTCGTTGCCGCTGAAGTAATGGTTATTCCGCGTTCCTGCTCCTGTTCCATCCAGTCCATGGTGGCGGAACCGTCATTGACCTCACCGATCTTATGTATGCGCCCCGTGTAATAAAGGATGCGCTCGGTGGTCGTGGTTTTACCTGCATCAATGTGTGCCATGATGCCGATATTACGCCGCTGCTTAAGAGGGACTGTTTTGGCCACGTTGGTCTAATATCTGGAGCGCTGATTCGTTTCAGCAGGAACCTGTTTCTTTACCAACGGTAATGTGCAAAAGCTTTATTAGCCTCAGCCATCTTATGCGTATCTTCTTTCTTTTTAATCGCGCTGCCGCGGCTATTTGACGCATCCATAAATTCGTCCGCCAATTTAGCCCGCATCGACAAGCCACTGCGGGAATTTGCGTTTTCAATCAACCAGCGTATGGCTAGTGACTGACTCCTGCTGTGACGAACTTCCATCGGTACTTGATATGTGGAGCCACCTACACGTCGTGACTTTACTTCAACTGAAGGCATTACGTTTTCAATGGCGGCTTTAAAAATATCCAGGGCAGTCAATTCGGATTCGCGTTCAGTGATCGCATCCAGTGCGCCGTAAAAAATATTCTCTGCAATACTTTTTTTGCCGTGCTTCATTAATGAATTAATGAACTTGCTGACCAAAAGGTCTTTATACTTAGGGTCGGGTAAAATCGATCTTTTTTGCGGGGCTCTTCGTCTGGGCATATCGTTTTCTTACAAATCCTTTTTGACGCCGTATTTGGAGCGGGACTGTTTGCGTTCGGTCACTCCCACTGTATCAAGTGCACCGCGTACTACATGGTATCGTACACCAGGCAGATCCTTGATCCTTCCGCCACGAATCAGCACCACCGAATGTTCTTGCAGGTTGTGTCCGATTCCCGGAATATAACTTGTTACCTCAATTCCATTGGTTAAACGTACCCGCGCAACTTTACGTAATGCGGAGTTCGGTTTCTTTGGCGTTGAGGTGTAAACTCTCACACATACACCACGGCGTTGTGGGCATGCCTGCAGTGCAGGTGTGTCCCTCTTGGTTATTTTGCTTTTGCGACCCTTGCGGACCAACTGACTTAATGTCGGCATAATTCTGGTATGTTCTTCTTTGTTTCTTGAAGCAAGATTTGAATAATCAATCCGCCAATTTAACATTGATTTATAATTTCGTCAACATCTAAATTCAAAATTTTAAAAAAATCTCACCCTCGCCTTTATCATCTTTTTCATTCTGCGATGAAAGCCAAGTCCTCTTAACTTATGTAGAGCAAAAAAACTTTGTATTGCATCATTTATAATATTTCCTAAAATAGCACTGAATTAGTACGAATTAAACATTTTCATACAGACAATATGACAGTATATTCCTTCAACAATAAGCTGATACACGAAAAGAGTCCTTACTTGCTCCAGCATGCCCATAACCCGGTAGACTGGCATCCTTGGGGCACAGCAGCTTTTGCAAAAGCAAAAGAAGAAGATAAGCTGCTGTTGGTGAGCATCGGCTATGCAACTTGTCACTGGTGTCATGTGATGGAACGTGAATCATTTGAAGATCCGGAATTAGCTGCATTTCTGAACGCTCATTTTGTACCGGTTAAAGTAGATCGTGAGGAGCGTCCGGATGTAGATAAAATCCACATGGACGCACTTCACGCTTTAGGTCAGCAGGGGGGGTGGCCGTTGAATATGTTTGTAACTCCGGAAGGCAAGCCGGTTACTGGTGGAACTTATTTTCCGCCACGGCCCATGTATGGACGAAAATCTTTTAGGGAACTGTTGGAAAGCCTCGCCTTAATATGGAAGGATGAACGCGAAAAAATATTCACGACCGCAGATCAACTCACAGCCCATTTACAGCAAAAAGCAGTTCCCACTGCCGATGGGCATCCGGAACTAAACTGGGAAGCGGAGGAACAGACAGTTGCGCAATTCCGGGAATCGTATGATTCCCAGCACGGCGGATTCAAACAACAGCATCAAAATAAGTTTCCACCGAGTATGGGATTGATGCTTTTGCTGCGTCACTATAAAAGGACAGGCGAGGCACATTCTCTTGAAATGGTGGAAATGACTTTACAGAAAATGTTTGCGGGCGGAATTTATGATCAGCTTGGCGGGGGACTAAGTCGATACAGCACTGATTATGAATGGCTTGTTCCGCATTTCGAAAAAATGCTTTATGACAATTCGCTGTTTGTCTGGGCCTTGATCGAAACCTTTCAAATCACAAAAAATCCTCTCTATGAAAGCGCGGTTAGGGATGTTCTGGCTTATGTGTCCCGTGACATGACTTCTCCGGACGGCGCTTTTTTCTCTGCGGAAGACGCGGACAGTGAAGGTGTAGAAGGCAAATTTTATGTCTGGTCTAAAGCGGAAGTACTGAAAATTTTAGGTGCGGAAAGCGGCGAACTGGCCTGCGCCTTCTGGGGCATCACGGAGCATGGGAATTTTGAAGGAAGCAGTATCCCTAATCGCCCACGCTCAGATGAAGACGTGGCAGCACAGTTCCGGATTACTCCGGAAAAAATGCGGAAAACGCTCCGAACTGCACGTGAAAAACTTATGGCCGTTCGTTCCAAACGTGTACGGCCATTGCTGGATGACAAAGTTCTGACTTCGTGGAATGCTTTGATGATTTCAGCCTTTGCGCGGGCTTCCCGTGTTTTCAATGATCCTGAATTTGAAAAAATGGCAACGCGTGCAGCGGATTTTATTTTCAATAATTTGTTCGATGATTCCGGACGACTATTGCGGCGCTGGCGGGATGGCGAGGCTCGTTTTCCAGCTTACCTTTGCGATCATGCTCAACTGTCGGTGGCCTGTCTGGATCTCTACGAAACCACTTACGATCCGGCATGGTTCCGGAAAGCAACTGAATTATCAGATGAAATAAACCGGCTTTTCCGGAACGCTGACGGACCTTATTATGACACTGGAATTGACGGCGAGGTTCTGCTCACAAGGAATGCGGAAGGTTACGATGGAGTCGAGCCTTCCGGAAACAGCAGTCTGGCACATGCTTTTCTGAGACTTCGTGCTTATGGTCTTGCACCACAGTATTATGAGGATGCACAACGTATTTTCCGGAGTTTTTCTCCGCACCTGGAGCAAGCAGGAGTTAGCTTTTCCGCAATGCTGGGCGGCCTTCATTTCAGCCTTAGCGCTGCAAAAGAAGTGGTCATTTCCGGAAGACGCGGTGAAGCTGAAACAGAGCTTTTACTGGACGAACTACGCCGTGAATATCATCCAAATATTGTAGTCTCCTTTGTGGAAAACGGGGAAAGTCCGGAAACGGAAAAAATTATCCCGCTGGCCTCCGGAAGAGCGATGGTGAATAGTAGTGCAACTGCTTATGTCTGCCAAAATCAAACTTGCCAAATACCTGTTCACTCAGTGGACGAGTTACGTCAACTTCTAGGTTGAGTGATGTGGGAGCAGAAACGCTTCCAACCCTTTCCTGACGATCAGGTCCGGGGCCAGATTTGCGGGAATTCATCCGTGTCCAGCGGGTCGCCCACGTTGAGGCGTTTCTCCAAGCCGGGGAACGGCGGGGAGATGACTCCGGAGCGATGGGCGTAGGTGGTGTCGTCACCCAGCCAGCGGGCGGCAAAACCTCGGCGGCGCAACTTTTTGGACTTGTTCGGCGGAGCACCATGCACGGTGAGGTAGTGGAAGGCGATAGCGTCACCAGGTTCAAGATCCCATGATCGGATGTCGTAATCCTCACGCTGGTTTTCGATGTCCGGAATCGGCTCCAGCCATTCCTCGGTGTGGTTGTAGTCAACCCCGCTGAACTTGCGGGGCAGGAACCATTTTCCCCACGCATGAGAACCGGAGACAAACTCCGGGCAGGTGGCTTGAGGCACAGTGTCCAGCGGAATCCAGAAACTCACGACCTGTTTGCCGTCCACGCAGTAGTAAGGCTGGTCATGGTGCCACGGAGTCGGATTCGAGGTCCCGGGTTCCTTGACCAAAACGTGTTCATGGAAGATGCGCACTGTCTCCGATTGCATCAGTTCCGCCGCCATTTCCCCGGCGGGTGAATCAAAGAAAAAGCTGCGATATTCCGGAATGCGAGCCCAATTACAGTAGTCCCCGAAGAAATTTCCGCTGTCGCCCTCCGTCGTATAGTTCTTACTGAACTCTCCGGGGTCGGCCATGTTATGGTCCACGCCTTTGCGCAGCGATTCAATCCATTCCGTGAACACTCCACGCAGGACTATCACCCCGTTTTGCTGAAATTCCTGAATGTCGGCTGCTGATAATCTAGTCATCGTGTTTCTTCAAGATGTTGGTTCAATAAAAAGTAATTCTAATTTATTTTGCCTGTCCATAAAAATCAACCCAATAAATCAATCACAGGGGTTAGGAAAAATTTGTAGAGAGGCGGTGGTCCCAACTTTGTTATCAAACCCGTTTATACGGTCACGTCTTGGCTGTCTTGGAGAATTTAAATTATTTTGACTGAACTTCTGAAACACCCTGTGTTATGCTGAATTCTTCGTGAAAATAGAGACATATCAAATTATTTTTTTCTGCTAACTATTTGAATGTATTAGTATTTTTATGTTTTTTGTTACCTGATTGCAGGAATATGCTTAAAATGTTTCCTGAGTTTTTGTCCATAATTTTAAACAACAGTAGCTAAATTATCAAATGTCCGAAACCCAAAAAACTGATTTAATCCTGCGTAACGCTCGTTTGATTGACGGCACGGGCGCTCCTTCTCAATACGGTGACATGGCAATTCGAGACGACCGTCTGTTGGAGGTGGGTGAGTTAGGAGATCTTCAGGCAGTCCGAGAGCTGGATGTTGGAGGAAAAGTGGTTTGTCCAGGATTTGTTGATACACACACCCATGATGACCACGTTTTGCTCACTGACCCAAAAATGAGTTGCAAGGTCAGCCAGGGCGTCACCACCGTTGTTACAGGAAATTGCGGAATCAGCCTCGCACCCCTGAAAATTGACCAGCGTCCACCTGCTCCACTCGATATACTGGTTGAGCGCGAGGATCAATTTTTCGCCGATTTTGGGAATTATCTTCAGACATTAACTGAAAATCCAGCCTCTCCCAATTCAGTTTGCCAGGTTGGTCATACCACACTCCGTGCAGCCGTCATGGATTCTTATGATCAACCGGCAACTGCAGAAGAAATTCGGAAGATGCGAAAATTACTGGAAGTTTCTCTGGAAGCTGGTGCTTGCGGCATGAGCACCGGACTTTTCTATGCTCCCGCAAACGCCGCACCGACTTCGGAGATTGTTGAACTCGCACATGCTCTTCATGAACATGGTGCTTTGCATACAACTCACATGCGTGATGAAGGTGAAATGGTTAACGAGTCACTGCATGAAACCTTTGCTATTGGAGCGGAAGCGCAAATTCCTGTGGTCATTTCGCATCACAAATGCAGCGGTGCTCCCAACCACGGAAGCTCAGCGGAAACCCTCGCCCTGATTGATCAGGCGAGTAAGGGGCAGCCGCTTGGACTCGACGCTTATCCCTACACCGCCGGTTCTACCGTACTTTCGGCTCACCGGAATTTGCAGTCAGAGAGGGTGTTGATAACATGGTCTGAACCGTTCCCTGAAGCTGCAGGCAGGGAACTCTCTGAAATCGCAGCTGAATTTGCGATGAGTGAACAGGATGCTGTAGAAGCCCTCAGTCCCGGAGGTGGAATCTTTTTCATGATGGACGAAGCCGATGTGCGCCGTATCCTGGCCTTTCCAAAGACCATGATCGGTTCGGATGGGCTGCCTTCAGACGCTCACCCTCATCCACGGCTTTGGGGAACGTTCCCACGGGTTTTGGGACACTATGCCCGGGATGTCAAACTGTTCAGTCTGGAAGAGGCTGTTCGGAAAATGACCTCTCTTCCCGCTGCCTGTTTTGGTCTCAAGGATCGTGGAATACTTAAGGCCGGAAACTATGCAGATTTGGTGATTTTTGATCCGGACACCATTACAGACAGTGCAACTTTTGATGATCCCATTCGTCCAGCACAGGGCATTGAACAAG
>MPMB02086257.1_pt1 | contig 40220 bp, 41 predicted proteins | sample 1617371 | NCBI WGS metagenome assembly MPMB02 (sample SAMN05944808, study PRJNA350692) | marine metagenome | biome: marine; feature: ODZ; material: water; isolation source: 300 m water sample filtered on 0.2 um supor filter | place: Pacific Ocean | collected 2012-04-08 | depth 300m m
ACGGCGATGGGGATGGCGAAGGCCCCATGGTAGACGTCCATCTGTTGGGAAAGAAAGACCTGGTTCTTGAGCAGACCGTGGTCGCGCATCAGGATCAGTTGCGCGGCGAGCCGGGTCGCCATGTCGCCGCCGCAGGCCAAGCTAACGATGCGGTCGATGCCGATCAGCGCGACGAAAGCGAGACCAAGGTAGACGATGGCGACGAAGCGGTCGTCAAGCCAGATATCTCCTCCGAGCTTGACCAGGACATAGAACAAGGAGAGTTGGAAAGGCTTGTCCAGAAGCGGCCTCTCCGGGCCGATATAGGGGTCTCCCGGAAAGGCCCCGGGGTAGATTGCCTGGAAAACGTTGCCGGCATAGGGCTCGGCGTTCTCCAGGCCGGGGAAGTACTTCAAGGCCATCAGAAGGGCGAGCAGAAACAGGGCCGCGTGGAGCCACCATTCCCTGGCGTTTCCCGCGCCGTTTTCTGAACCGGGCGCCATGGTGCTCTAAAACTGGTTCTTCATGGAGTCCGGATCGGGGCCGGGCGGGTGGCGCTCGATCCAGTAGCTCTTCGCCTGCCTGTCGAAACGGAGACGGAGCGGGTCCTTGCCCGCGATCCTCATGATCAGCGCCAAGGGGGTCACCGTGAGGAAGAACAACACCCCCATGACCAGGGGGCTGACGATGGAATTAAGCAGCATCCCGAACCGATGCCAGAGCAGGTTAAGAGGCCTGAGCGCAACCGGCCGGACAAGGGCGAAAAGCATGAAAATAGCCGTCAGGCCCAGGGCCCATGGCCGCACCGGAGCGCCACCCGTCAGCGGCCACAGGCCGATGAGGGCGAAAACGGCGGCGAAGACAAGGCCGAAGGTCCGCTCCGAGCCCGCCGCCACCTCGTGACCGCGGTGCAAGTCCTCGTGAATGCCTTGTTTTTCAGCCATTGCCTTTCATGCTTCTTGACCGAGGCGATGTTTACACGTCTTTTTGCCGGCAAGTCAAAGAACCCGATTTGCGCCACGGCGGGCAGCCCATCACGGCCTGGACCGTCTCGACGAAGCGCCGCCATAACAGGGAAAATACAGGGAATCAGGCAATGAAACCCCGTTACGGGTAAGCCGAACCGCGCGAAAAGCTGAAGTAGCTGTTTTAAGTTACCGGTTTTTGGTTTAAAATATCATCCTTCAATAAGCCGCTTTGTACTAAGAACCTGCACATTCAGGGCTGAAGTTGCCATTGTGGGAGGCGATCTTTGAAACAAGACAGGCGTTTTCGTTTCAGTGCGATATCGGTGGCGATTTTTTCCGCCGGGCTGTGGCTTGGAAGTTCTCCGGCCCTGGCCGGCGAAACCGACACCAGGACCTTCCAAGAGCGCAAGCATGACAAGGCCAACGCCCTGCGCGAGAAGTCAAAGGACAACGCCGCCGCGCGCCTGGGCTACGATAGCGTCTATTCGACCGGCCATGCGAGGGGTATCGATTTTTATGCAATCGGCCAACAGATCGCCCGTTTGGCGGCAATAATACAGCAACTGTCCGATCCGGCGGCCTCCGGACAGGTGCCCCGCGCTCCGCCGGGCTTGAGCCTGGCGCCGGCCATGGTTTCGGGAATGTACGGACCCGGCGGGCCGACCAAGAAATCGGTTCGGCTGCTGTTGGAGTACCGGCTGATGGTGGCCGGCAACCCGAGACTGACCGTCGGCGTGGTCAGGGATGACGGCGACAAGGTCATTGCCCAGGTGACGACGGCGGACGGATCCGTGGTCGAGGAATATTCAATCGACAAGAAAACCGGCGACTGGGAACCGATACGCTGAAGCGCGTCATCGACCGCGCGACCATGACGCTTCCAATCCCCCTCTTTGAATATGGGGGCGGAGTTTTTGAGTGGGAGGTTGAGTCTCGATGCAAAAACAATTCACCAGTTTGACGCCGGCGGCGTTTGTCTTGCCCGCCGTAATGGTATTTTCGCTCGCCCTTTACGGCTGCCAGACGACGCAAGGCGAGGTAAGGCCGGACTCTTTCTTCGGCGAGGGCGGATGGGAGTCAGGTGGCGGCGAGCGCCGCGCCCGCCGACGCGATGCCCAAGATCAGCGGTCCGAAGCGGACGATTTCGGTCGGTAAGTTCGACGCCATCGGCGCTTTCACCGCCAAATACGGCAACTGGGACATCGGCGGCGGGCTGTCGGCGATGATGACCACGGCGCTGATCGAGTCCGGGCAGTTCATCGTCGTCGAACGCGCCAACCTTCAGCAGGTGTTGTCCGAACAGGAACTGAAGACCTCCAGGCTGACCAACCCCAATACCGGGCCGACGCACGGAAAGATCATCGGCGTCCAGCATCTGGTTTACGGCTCGGTGACCGAGTTCGGGGCCGAGGACAAGGGCAGCGGGTTCAGCATCGGCGGCTCCGGCGGCGGCATCGGCAACCTTATCAGCGGCGCCCTTTCCACTCAGTCGGCGTCGGGCAATGTCACCATCGACGTGCGGCTTGTCGACACCACCACCGGACAGGTTATCGAAACCCACACCATAAACCAGCCGATCTCATCCTCGGGTTTTGATGTTTCCCTGGGCTACCGGGGCATCAACATGGGCACCAACCAGTTCGACAAGACGCCCCTGGGCGTGGCTTCCCGAGCGGTCATTTCGAGGGCGGTGCGGAGGATCACCTCTGACGTGCGGGGCACCCCCTGGACCGGCCGGGTCGTCGAGTTCGACGGCGATTATCTTTACATCAACGCCGGCTCCCGAGCCGGCATAAAGAGCGGCGACAAGTTCATGATCGAGCGTGTGGTCAAGCGGCTCACCGACCCGACGACCAGCGAGGTCCTTTCCATACGAAAGAAGCCGCTCGGCGTTCTTCAGGTTACCGGGGTGGAAAACAAGATCTCGATGGCACCTTCCAGCCCCTGGAAATGGAGCCGCCCCGGCGCGGCGACTTGGTTGCCATAATGTACTGATCCCCGCCTCCGGCGAAAGGAGGCGGGAGAAAACATGCCGCCGTATTTCTTAACAAAAACACCGCCGAATATTTTTTTCAAGGCCGCCCATTTGGCGCCGCGGCACTGCTTATACTGGGCGAGAAGGTGGTGGGTTGGAATGAACGGTCTTGACGACAACGAACGGAGAGTCCTGTCGGAAGCCCTGTCGATCTACGCGACGCTCAGGCTGTGGGGACTCATCTCCAGTTACCGGCGGGAGAGCGAAGACGGGGACGTGCTATGGGAATCCCCGTTCGGCAAATGGAAGAAGGACTATCTCGATGAACAAGAGAAGCTGATCTCCGTTGCCGTCAAGCTGGGCCTGGACGAGACCTGCCGGGCCGACATCGAGGCCGGGATGGGGCTGGTGGACGGGGTCACGTCCATCGGCGGCCTGAGCGGTCGCCACATGCACCGCCGGCTGAAGAAGTGGCGCATGGTCCTCGGCGAAAGGCTCAGGCGCTCCCTCTGAGGGAGCGCTCCCCCTCGGCGGCCAGGTCTTCCGGCACCGGTTCGCGGCCGAACGCCCGCGGCGGGCGCTTTCGCGGGCCACTAGGGAAAGGCCTGCCTTTCGGTCACTTGGCGGGAGGGTGGTCCGGCTCTCCACCTACTCTTCACATGGCCACTCTGGAGACCGCCGCCGAACCGAAGTGCTTGTCGAAATATCGATCCAGGCGGTCCTTGTATTCGGGGACGAAGACCGCCTGATCGTTCTTGTTCTCCAGCCGCTCGGGAAGCGCGCTCCGCCGCCGCTCCACACGGGCGCCGTGGGATTCCAGGAAACCGGCGAACCTTTCGGTCTCTCCCTTCGGGTCGGCGACGATGTCCAGGTAGTCCACGGTATGGATATGGCCGGCGGGAAGCTTCGCCAGGCTTTCCTCGATCTCCTCGATGACCCGTTTGATCTGGACGACGATCTGCTCGACGGGGTCCTCCAGCCGTTCGATCTCGGCCATGCCTCGGGGTGGGTGGCCTTGGCGGCGGCGGAGGTTGCCATAACATTTCAGCCGTGCGTTGAGGTGCGAATTGCAGACATAGTAGGGATCGCGCCGGAGGCGGAGGACGAGAATATTCGGGATGATTCCCCGGAGGGTATCCAGGTTCGCCTTGGCGTAGACGTTGTCGAAGAACAGCGGCGCCTGTTTCACCGATTCCATCGCCGCCAGCTTGCGGCACAAGCCGGCGCCGTCGATCCTTTCCGGTTCCGTGCAATAGTACTGCCCCTTGCCGAGACGCAGCCAATGCTTCCAGAACCATCCCCACTCGTTGGGTTCGTGGGGGCCCATGGTCTTCTGGTAACGGAAGTCGAAGTCGGCGATCTCCTCCTGGCGGAGGATCTCCTTTTCCATGACGCAGCCACAGTAGGGGGCCAGCCAGTACTTGGCGAGGACCCGGCTGACGTAGCCCAGGCGCATGGCGTTCCCGAGCAGCTGGATGAGCACGGTCGAGCCGCATCGCCCAGCCTCGATGAGGAAGGTCACCGGCATCTCCGGGACCGTGAAGCGGCTGGTCAGGAGGTCGTCCTTGGCTTGCAGTGCCCGGTTGATGGTTTCCAGGTCGTCCATGATGTCTCCCGTTCAGAGCGCCGTGCCGGATCGGAACTCCGCCAGTTTATGCAGCGCCTCGATGCCTATTACAACCTGATCGCCCAGGAGTATTTTTTTCGGCGAAAGCTATATGTCCCGACGGCTCCCGTCATCCGACGAAGTTCTTGTGGAAGGCGAAGTCCGGATGGTCGAGGGAGTGCATGATCTCGTTGAGGTAATGGGGCCGGCAGCCGCGGTAGCATTCGTCGATGCGGATGGCCTCGACCACCTCCCGGTATCTCTCCGATCCGAGGATGTCCTCGATATTCTGCTCCCTCAGGTTGCCGACGAACTTGTTCATCGGGCCGCAGACCGAGACGTCCATGCTGTTCTCGATCCACCATTCGAAGTTCACCGCGTAGCACCTCTTGTAACGACGCACGAAGTCCGGGTTGGGGGCGCCGTCCTCGTGATAGGGGGTGTTGTTGATCTGAAACTGGTAGGGCTTGTAGACGACCTCGAAGGTCTCGTCGTTGAGGCTTTCCCGCATCCACCGGATGTCCTCCTCGACCCGCCGCGTGCCGAGGTCGAACTTGGAGGTGCGGATGCCGACGGCCCCCCGGTTGATGACCGGCTTGATATTCAGGTAGTCGGCACCCAGCTTCTTGGCCAGAATCCCGGCCTCCTTCAGCTCGTGGTGGTTCTTCTGGTGGAGCACGAACTGGATGCCGACGGTGAAGAAATCGCGTCCCTTCCGGTTGGCCACCAGCCATTCGATGTTGTCGATGATCGACGGGAACGAGCCCCGGCCGACGTGGACCCGGTTGTGAGTCTCGGTGGTCGCGGCGTCGAGGCTGAAGCGGATCCAGGTGAAGGTGTCGAGGATGTGCCGGCAGTAATCCTTGGGGAAGTCGCCGTTGGTGAACATCGCCTGGTCGAGGCCGAGGCCGCGCACCCCCCGCGCCAGGTCGACGAATCGCTTGTAGAGCACCGGGTCGCCGCTGCCGATATGGGTCACCGCCTTGAGGGCGAGTCGGCTGCCGGTGGTCAGCGCCCTCATGACGATGTCGAAGTCGACGCCGTGGGCCTTCTCCTGCTAGCCCTCGTAACCAGAGCACCAGATGCAGCGGTGATTGCAGTAATTGGTCAGGTCGATGTTGATATGGACCGGAAAGGTGTACTCGCCCTCCAGGGCCGCCTTGACGTGATCCAGATGGTGAATGACCTTCGAGCCGGCGAACTTGGAAAACATTTCTTTTCCTTCTTTCCGCTAGGCGGCCCGCCAATTCTTGGTGGCCGGATACTGAGAATCTAGGGCCTTGGCGCCCGAGTCTCAAGAGCGGGCATGGCTCTTGAGGCGGAATGATTTTATTGCCGTTAAGGGAGCAAGCTTCTAAAGAAAAACCAGATTGTTACGAATCCCCGAAGGCGATCTACAATCTTGTTTTACTCACTCATGTCCGTCAAATGGGATGTTCCTCGTTCAATCCGGCGGTCACTTCTCGCCTTCGCAAACCTCTTCGTAAAGCACTATCAGCCTTCCTATCTCATTTGCCATGCCGTGCATTTCGTTATAGCGCTTGATGTTCTCCACGGAAGCCTCGTAGTCGAACTCGCGGATGCGCTCGGGGACGGCATGATCCGTCTCGTCTTCGGCGAAAACCTGGTCCCGGTCAATGAAAGCCATCCCCCGAGCCGTCCTGGTCAAGGCCGAGTACGAGAATCGGTGACCTTCGCCATATCGGCTTCGTGCTGTATTTCACCAGTGCGGTTGTGGTCAAAAAGGGCTGGAACAGCGGTGTCGAAAAAAACCGAATTTTGGGTTTCCTATTGATGATCGCCGGCACCGCGAATATATGGAGAGGTGGCAAGGAAGCTGATTTAAGGAGGTGGAACCTTGGCTGACAAGAAACCGGCTGACAAGAAACCGGCTGACAAGAAACCGGCTGATAAGAAACAGGCCGATAAAAAAACGGCCGATAGCGGAAAGCCCGAGAAGAAGTCATCTGCTCCACGGCTCGACCCAGAGAGACAAAAAACCGTCACTAATGAGTATAGAACAGGCTGGAAACATATTTGGGGAAAGAAATAATAGTTAAAGGGTAGAAAGTAACAGATAGTGAGGCAATTTTAGTTAATCTGGTAGGGAAACCGGCGCGTTCATCTTTTCAGGTGTATCAGCGCCGCGCTCGCCAGAATGTTCCGGATCATCATGCCGCTTCAGTCGGTTCCGGCCTGACGAAAAAGATTTTGGTTCCTCGACGCTGCAAGTGGAATTGCGACGGTTATCTCCCGAAGGCAGGCATTGAATTCCACCATTCATTTCTTGCCGGAGGGGTCGCCCCGATCCCAGGGGAAGTCAAGGCTGCCGCTTCGCGGCACCGCGCCAAGCGCGGCTTCGGCCTTGAGTTCCCCTGGGATTGGGGCAAAATGACTAGCAAGAGATGAATGGCGGAAAGTGGCGGAATCGCGGGCTCCGCAAATCCAGGTGAATTCCGCTCGAAACGTCGAGGAGCCAAAAAAAGACCCGCTTGACGCGGGTCTTGCCTGGAAAACTTGGGGCCTGTTTTAAATGCAAATGCGTCGTCGCCAATCAGTCCATCGGCTCGGTACTAGGCCGCTTTCTTTTCAAGAGCTTTTTTGATGCGCCGCTTGAGGCGGAGCGCTTCCGTTGTCAGCTTGCCTTTGCGAGCGCCAAGAAGATAGGCGTCGAGCCCACCCTTGGATTCGATGCTGCGTAAGGCATGCGTACAAATCCTCAATCGCACGGTCTTGCCCAAGGCATCGCTAAGAATCGAAACCACCTGCAGATTGGGAAGGAACCGCCGGCGCGTTTTGTTGTGAGCGTGGCTGACGTTGTTACCGGCTTGAACGCCCTTGCCGGTAATGCCGCACCGTCTTGCCATCGGAACTGTCCTTTCCACGAACGAATGGGGCCGCGCAATCAAGCCCCGGGACGGCGGGTTGTAAGGGACGGAACCCCTTCAGTCAAGGTGAAAGGGCGCGTCGAACATCGCCGGCGCGCCCCATTCACGGCTAGATTCAATGCTGTTCAGGCAGCCTTATTGGCGGCCGATCCGATCCGTTTCCTAGCTTTTTTGGCGAAGGAAACCACCGGACCCGCTTTGATTTCGATCTTGCGCGGCTTCAATTCCTCGGGAATCTGGCGTTCTAGATCGATGTGCAGGATGCCGTTTTCAAGGCTGGCGGCAAGCACGTTGATGTGGTCCGCGAGACCAAAGCCAAGACGGAATGAACGACCGGCGATGCCGTGATGAATGTAAGTTCTTTCGTCGTTGGCGCCCGTCACCTTGCCGGTGATGGCGAGGCTGTTGTCCTTGACGGTCACATCGAGATCGTCCTCGCGGAATCCCGCCACCGCGACGGTAATCCGGTAAGTATTTTCGCCGACGGTTTCGATGTTGTACGGCGGATAGGTTTGCGCCGTCTCGGCGTGCGCCGAGGCGGCGTCCAAAAGGCGCTGCATCCGGTCGAAACCAATGGAATAACGGAACAGGGGAGAGAAATCATAAGCACGCATGGCGTATCCTCCTTATGAGCGATAGGTGTCCAGGAACCCGCGATTTTCGCCAAGTTCCAACTGCGATCGACGTGCGGACCCGCCTTTAGGCGCCCGCCGTCATAATTGATATAGGCACGGACGCGCCCGCCCACAAGGAGATGAACCATATCTTGCGCCAAGCGCGGTGTTTCGTGAAAATCGGACGATGACGGAATTGGTGATCAGAAAAAAATTTCCCTGCCCCGTCGACGCCGCCGCCGTCGCCGCCGACTGGCGGGCGAGGGGCTATTCCTGTGACCTGTTCATCGACCCGCCGGGCCGGCAATGGATCGATTTCGTCCACGCCACCGACGAACTGGTCAGCGTCGCCGAGGGGCGGCTGAAAATGACCGTCGGCGAAAAATCAAGTCATCGCCGAGGCGGGCGACGAGGTATTCATTCCACGCCACGCGGTCCATTCGGTGAACAACATTCACGCAAGAACGACACGCTGGTATTACGGTTACAACTAACCGAGGCGCCATTGACCGGGGCGCGACAGGCCCTTATCGGCCGGCTTTCCCGTCGCCGGCGCGGAACCGGGCGAGCCCCATCAGCCGCCGTTCGCGCCAAGTCTGGCGGGCCGGCGAACCGCATGGGGATTTTGGGGACAGTATATAGTTTTTCGTGCAAGGGTGGTGTCGCAAGGTTGGTGGAAAATTGGAGAATCGGCGTAAGCTCCTGATTGTAAAACATTCAGAAAGGCGGCCTGCAGCCGCTGAAAGGAGCTTACGCCATGGAACATCTTACAGCATCGACGTCGCCCATTCCATTTTCCGGTGAGGATTGGTTCGATCCTCTGGAGGATGCGATCCGACTTCGCATCCGCGCCTTCATCGAGGCGATGGTCGAGGAGGAAGCGCAAGCGGCGCTGGGTGGCCGCAAGCGCTATCAACGCAACGGCCAGCCCAAGGGTTATCGCAACGGCCATCGGCGGCGGCAGCTTGTCGGCACCTTCGGGGCGGTGACGGTGTCGCTTCCCCGCGCCCGACTGTTTGACGGGGACGGCCTGGAGAAGGAGTGGAAGAGCCAGACCATCCAGGCCTACAAGCGGCTGACCAAACGGGCCGAGGCGATCATTGCCAATACCTATCTTGCCGGCACCAACACGCGCCGCGTTCGCCGGGCGCTGGCCGGCCTGTTCGGGGGAAAGGTCGGCAAGGACGCGGTGAGCCGCGCCTGGCGCAAGGTGAAGACCGACTGGGAGAGCTGGCAGGCTCGGGACTTGTCGGGCGAGGACATCGTGCGGCCTTCACCGCTTCGCGCTTCAGCCTGGATGGCACCGGCGTCAAGGCGCGCCTTGACGGGCGGGTGATGTCGATTCCGCTGCTGGTGGTGATCGGGGTGCGCCGGGACGGCCAGAAGGTTCTACTCGCGGTCAAGAACATGGGCGGCGAGACCGAGGCGGCCTGGCGCCATGTTTTGGAGGACCTTCTCGCCCGTGGGCTAAAGGCGCCAGAACTGGTGATCGTCGACGGCGGCAAGGGACTGGAGACGGCGCTGGCCAGCCTGTGGAGCAACATCCCGGTCCAGCGCTGCACGGTGCACAAGGAACGCAACCTGCTGGCCCATGCGCCGAAGGAACTGCACGACGAGATCAAGGCCGACTTCACCGACATGATGTACGCCGAGGACGCCAGCGAGGTACGCAAGAAGCGCAAGGCCTTCCTGGCCAAGTGGCGGCTGAAGTGTCCCGGCGTGGCGGACAGCCTGGAGGGTGAGGCCGCAAAGCGGACGAACGGAGATCGGCTGTTCACCTTCCCGCGCTATCCGCCCCAGCAATGGAAATCCTTACGGACAACCGTCAACGTATACGTTGACCCATCGAACGTCTGCACGGAGAGTTCAAGCGCCGGATCAAGACCCAATGCGCGCTGCCCAACGCGGAGACCGCGGCCATGCTGTTCTGGGCGTTGATGGCGTCGGGGCAGACAACCATGCGCCGCGTCAATGGCCGGCAAACGCTGGACCAGGCACCGGTCGAGCCGCTGCTTGACCTCGCCGCATGATTGAGTGACCATCGGGATCGGAAGCTACGCCAAAAACGAATTTCCACCAACTATCGGACACGACCTTTTGCCTTCGTACATTCTCACGTCTTTTCCCAGCCAAACAAGTCCTACTGCGCCGGCTCCAAAGAAAGGTAGCTAAGACCCGCGGCGATCCCGAATCCAGTAGAAGTCTCGAGCGCCAGCGGCTGCAGGGTGAACTGGTTCTTACCCGCGCCAACTAACACCTGTACGCCGCCGCCGAGGCCAGCCGAAGCAGAGGCCTTAGCACCTACGTATATTCCCGAAAGTGGATGCTTATCGGGACCAGTGTCCAGCGATACCCCCAGAACAACAAAGTTGAGGGTCTCCGTTTTGTCCCAGTTGAGATCAATGCCCAGACCAATCCCGGTCTCGCCCTGGTAAGTTGCTCCTTTTTCACCATTAACGGACGTGAAAAGACACGTTATCTGCGCCGTTGAATGAATTAACAGGTTAACCCTAGAGTCCTTTATTTGGTTGCATTTTAGAATACCGACTTTGATGCCAGTGGTGCCAGTAGTGTCGGATTTAACTGGGGTGCCGAGGCTTGCTATCGCAAATCCTAGGGCCAGTACCAAAGCCTTTTTTTTCATGACCAACTCCTCCCTGAAAAAGTAATTATCCACACATTAACACGGAAATTCGATCGAGCGCAGTGGTTTTTTTGGGTTCCCCGTGGGAGCGGCACCCCCAATCAACATCATGCATTTCGCGAGTCAAGCCTGGTGTGGAGTTGCCCCGGTTTCGTGGACGGTTACACACTTTGGCGAAGGGGGGGGTAGCTGATATTTCCTTTCGTAGTCCTGGGGTGACAGGTAGCCGATGGCCGAATGCCGACGGCGGGGATTGTACCATCCCTCGATGAACTCGAAGACGGCCCGGCGTGCTTCGACGTGGGAGCCCGCCACCCGCATCAACCTGGCGACGCGCTTGCGGCCCACAGCGTGTCCCAAGGCGGCCAGCTCGGCATGGATGCGCGGCGCGCCGTAGGTGCTCCGCGAGATGGCGTGGATCTCCCGAATGCGTTCGAGCAAACGCGCATCGTCCTCAGCGCCGGCCGATGGCGCCCGGCCCTGCCACGCGTAGTACCCGCTGGCGGAGACGCCCAGAACACGGCACATGGTGGCGATCGGATACATTGCCCAGTTGGCTCTTACGAACTCGAAGACTGGGGTGAGATCGAGCCGGTCTCCCGAGCGAACCAGGCCGCGGCTTTTGCCAGGATTTCCCGCTCCTGGCGGAGCTGCCGGTTCTCGCCTCGGAGCCGACGAAGCTCCTCACGATCAGCGCTGGTCAGACCATCCTGACGGCGGCCTTCGTCTCGATCGGCTTGGCTCACCCAATTCCGGATCGCCTGGGCCGATGGCTCGAACTGCCGCGCCAGCTCCTCCGGCGAGCGGCCAGCACGGACCAGATCGACCATCTGCTGCCGGAACTCCGGCGGCTTTATTGGGCCGCGCCGCCTATTCGTTCGTGGGCCAGTGCGAGCTCGTTCTAGTAGGGATGGGCCGAGGCCATGGAGACTTTGATCCGCCGAACGCTCACCGTCACCCTTGCGCCGAGCTTCAGCAGTTTGAGGCGGATGGCGCCGCGAGTGGCATTTTCCAGGCGGGTCTGTTTGAGGCCGAGGCGCCTCGGGCTGTCGATGAGGAGGTAGGCCAAGAAAGCGAACCACAGGCGCAACTGGTTGGCGCGCATGGACTTGGCGCTGGTGCGGTCGGCGAACAGGTCCAACCGGCATTCCTTGATCCGGTTCTCCATGTCGCCGTGGGCGCGGTAGAGATCCTCGTAGAGTTCCCTGGCGCCGTATTCGGAGGGCCTGAGCGAGGTGACGACGAAGCGCGGATCGGCGCCCTTGGCCAAGTGTTCCGCCTTGCCGACGACACGCCGCCGCCGGCTCCAGCTTTCGCGGGTCGCGTACATGAAGTCGGCGAACCGGCGGGCCGGCTTTGCCGTTTCCGGATATGGGAGACGGTGAGGATGGACCGTGGCCGAAGGCCGCGTAAGCCGTCAGAACGTGCGACCTCCTCCTTCGCCCCGGCGGCGGCGTCGATGTTGGAACGCCTGAGCTTGGCCGCCAACAGGTGGCGCTCCGAGAAGATGTAGAGCGGCAGATAACAATAACAGTCGTAATATCCGTGGAAGAACCGGCGGCGCGGGCTTCGAGATACAGGTCGACGAACAGGGCCTCGATGGCGGAACCGTCATGGCCGATCTTGTGGTAGCGGCTCGGCGCGCCCTCTGGCGCCTATTCCAATCGGTTCAGCCTGCTCTTGCCGGCCAGCGCCGCGCTCGAACAGATTGATCGCTTTGTTGACATGGCGAAGCAGCAGCGTTCCCGCATCCGTGGTGGTCGCACCGCCGTCGAACGCCGCCACCACGCGCCGCCTATCGAAGCCTTCAAAATCATACTGATTGGTGATACACTCTGTTTGCATCGGAACCCCTTCCAGAATCTGTCAAGCTTTTGTTATAAAAGAACTTTAACAGATTCTTGGGGCCGATGCACCCCGTAGTTCGAGAAATCCGGGTTAGGGGACGCCAACCGATGAATGAACTCACCGTCCCGCCACCGCATACCGAAGAGATGTTGGAACGATGGTACCAAAGGGTCTTCGCGATGGAGACCGCCCCTTTCGGCGACAGCCCCGCCGTCAGTGCCTACATCAAGGACGTGATCGACCACGCCGCGCCCGAAGAGCGGCTCATCCTGGTGGAGCAGATCCTGCCGGCGATCGAGGCCTGCGGAGACATCGAGGTCAAGGCGGAGAACCTAAAGTATTTGAGCCGTATCGCCCATACCGGCGGCCACGTCCACCTGCTGGAGCGCCATGACCGGAGACTGCTGGAAACCGCGTTCAGCGATTTCTCCGCAACCGTGAACGGCGCCGCCGGCGAAGGGCGGTGCGTGCTTTTCGTGGCGCAAACGCCTTATTTCGTCATCTTGCGCGAAGCCATGTATCTCAGGCGGAACGGCTACAGGGTATTTCTCGTCTCCGTCTGGGCCTTGCCGGAGCATCTCCAGGACCTTTTCGAGGAAAATTTCGACGCCATCGCCAACACGTTCGGCAGCTTTCGCGTCCTGAAGCGGCTGCTTGGCGAGCTCCGCCCCGACATCTTCCACGTCCAGTGCTGGATGTGGTTCTACTTGATTGGCCGGATGGTTCTCGAAAACAAAGGCGAGGCGAAAGTGGTCTGCGAGTTTTATGACATAACCTCCTTCTACGCCAAACGCGAGGACCTGTGCCGGCACTGGAGTTCGACCGCGGTCGATTTTGATTTCGCCATGGAGAACTACATCCTCGCCCGCGCCGACGCCGTCATCACCCGTTTCCAGGACGGCTTCGTAGAGGAATGGATGAATGGCCACGGGGAGGCGACGAAGCACCTGCGGATGTTGCCGTATCCCTGCCGCGAGTTCACCACCTACGGCGCCGGCAAGCTGTCGGACGGCGACGGCGTCGTCCGCCTCGTCTACGCCGGAAACATCGTCCCCCAAACGGACAGCTATCCGGCGGAACTCTACCCCACCCGCAACATGCACATCGCCCTTCGTTCCATGCTCGAACAGGGGTTGGCCATCGACCTGCTGGGGGTGCCTTACGACGACCACGACGCCGTCGGGTTCGAAGTTTACAAAGCGCTGGCCGGCGAATTCCCCCGATTCCGGATGATGGACGGCATTCCTCCCGACAGGCTGGCCGAGACCCTGTGCCAATACGATTACGCCATCAACCTTTTCCATGTCGATATGAAGGTCCTGCGAATAAGCGAGGCCTGCATGCGCGCCGCCATGCCGGCGAAGCTTTTTTCATACCTGGAGGCCGGATTGCCGATCCTGGTCCATAGCGAATACGAGAACATGGCCGGGTTCATCGCCTCCAACGGCTTCGGCCTGGCGGTTCATACCTCCGAGATCGGTGGAATCGCCGCCCGCCTGAAGGACTTCGATTACGAGGGCGCCGTCGCCAAGATCAAGGCCTACAACGTCGAACACGGGATGGACCGGAAAATCGGCCGCCTGATCGCCCTCTACGGAGAAATCATGGGAAGGTCATGAAAATCGAAACGACGGGTATAATACGCGAGCTGTACGGCAACCGACACGTACAATAGCCAGCAATTCCATCAGGCAATCGAAAATATCTGTCTCGGCTTGCTGTCAGTCACTGACTTTTTACCGGCCCGTCAACTTTTGACAATAACTCCAGCCTGTTGAGACATCACATCTAGGGCATTTTCCGATCGAGGACGACAAAACTGTATGGGGGCGTATCCGCGCCCGGCTCTTCGGCGTGATGGTATTGGCGCGAGGTTTCCCTCCACGCCTTGCGATCGAAGTTGGGAAAATAGACGTCGCCATGCACTTCCCTATGAACTTCCGTCACATACAAACGATCCGCTGTTGGCAGAAACATTTCGTAAATCCGCGATCCGCCGATGACCATGATTTCATCGGCTTTCTCCATCATGGCGACGACCTTGGCGGCGTCCAGCGCTCTTTCCAGGCCATCGACCGCGTGGATTCCCTCTTCCTGGTAGAACGTCTTGCGGGTGATAACGATGTTGGTCCGTCCGGGCAGGGGCTTGCCAATGGATTCAAAGGTCTTGCGGCCCATGATCAAGGGCTTGCCCATGGTCAAGGATTTGAAATGCTCTATGTCTCCGGGGAGGTGCCAGGGGATGCCGCCAGCATGGCCGATGACCCGGTTTTCAGCCATCGCCACAATAATGGACAAGCGCATGGAAAATCCTTACACGGCGACAGCGGCCTTGATAAGAGGATGGGCTTGATAGCCTTGCAGGTCGAAATCATCATACTTGAAGTCGAAAAGGTTGCCGACGTCCGGGTTGATTTTCATCCTCGGCAAGGGCAGAGGCTGGCGGCCCAATTGTTCTTTCGCCTGTTCCAAATGGTTGGCGTACAGGTGAGCGTCGCCGAACGTATGGACGAAATCTCCGGGCTTCCAACCCGTCACCTGGGCAACCATCATCGTCAGAAGCGCGTAAGAAGCGATATTGAAAGGGACGCCCAGGAAAATATCGGCGCTACGCTGGTAGAGCTGACAGGATAACCTGCCGTCGGCGACGTAGAATTGAAAAAGACAATGGCAAGGCGGTAAAGCCATATTGCCGATCTCGGCGACGTTCCAGGCGCAGACGATCAAGCGGCGCGAATCGGGATTGCTCCTGATTTCCTCGACCACCCGGCTGATTTGATCGACGTGCCCGCCGCCGGGTGTCGGCCAGGACCGCCATTGGGCGCCGTAAACGGGACCGAGGTCGCCGTTTTCGTCGGCCCATTCATCCCAGATCCTAACGCCGTTGTCTTTCAGGTACTTGATATTGGTGTCGCCATTCAGGAACCACAGCAATTCATGAACGATCGACTTGAGATGCAGCTTTTTTGTCGTCACCACGGGGAAACCATCGTCCAAATCGAAACGCATCTGATAACCGAATACGCTCCGGGTGCCTGTGCCGGTCCTGTCGCTTTTGACGCTTCCGTGGCGGAAAACGTGGCCGACCAAGTCCAGGTACTGTTTCATGAGCCTGTTTCCATCCCCACGGGTCGGGCCCTTCCCGCGGGCGGCACTTTACCGTTTCCCGCCGCCGGGGCAAAGCTTCCCGTTGCCCTTCCGGTCCATCATTTGTCCCCTTTTCAAGTCTCCCTAAAGTTTCTATATTATTAAGTGCCGGGAAACCGGCTATGGCGATAAACGCTTTATAGAATAAGCGTTGCGGACCCGGGGGCAGTGCCCGGCGCCTCCACCAATTCCTTCCCCCTCGGCCTAGGTTCCGACGAGGATTTCAAATGGGGGCGAAACAGGATCGACGCGCGTGGTAAAGATAGGGTTTTCGCCCGGCATGGCACCACCGTTATCGGGCCAACTTGATAAATGCCAATGATAACGAGGCATTTGCTTTAGCCGCTTAAGGCTGAAACGGGGTTCGGGGGGCACCTGGCAACAGAAGCCCCCCACTAAAGCCGCCGCCGCCGATTCCACGAAAGTGGAAAAGGCCCCAACGCACTGGCGGCAATCGCAGGCATGGCCGCGACCGAGACGTAAGCGCCGCACGGAACGCGGCGACGTTAGGAAATTAAATGGACATGGATCCTCTTCCCTACGACCAGTGGATCGAAAATGCCTTGCGCAACGTCATCCGCCAAGCGTTGCGGGTGACGGCGCAAGAAGGGCTTGCCGGCGATCATCACTTCCTTATCACCTTCCACACTGGCGCCGAGGGCGTCAAAATCCCGCCTTCCTTACGAGCCGAACACCCGGACGAGATGACCATCGTGATCCAGCACCAGTTCGAGAATTTGGTCTTCGGCGACGACGCTTTCACGGTGACGCTCCGGTTCAGCGGCAAGGCCGAGCGCATACTCGTCCCTTTGGCGGCCGTCACTTCATTTTCCGACCCGGCGGTCGACTTTAGACTGCAACTCAATATGACGTACAAAGCCAGCCAAGGCGAGGACGGCAAGGTTGTCATGGAACCGGGCTTGGCGGATCAATCCGACGGCGCCAGCGACGACGACAAGGCGACCGGCGAGGTCATTGCTCTCGACGCCTTCCGCAAAAAGTAATTCCGGCGACCCTGGGGTTCCATCCCGCCATTGCGTTGAAATCGCAAAGCCGGGAACCAATTTTACCATACATACGGGAAATCGCCCATGAGCCAACTCGCACGCCACGAAATGTTCTCTTTGGGCGACGATGCCGCGCCTTATCGTTTGCTCACCGCCGATCACGTCGGCACCGCCAGGTTTGAAGAGGAAACGATCCTGAAAGTGGATCCCGCCGCCTTGACCCTGCTGGCGGCGGAAGCGTTTGACGATTGCGCGCATCTATTGCGGCCCGGGCATTTGGCGCAGCTGAGGAAAATCCTCGACGACCCGGAAGCTTCCGACAACGACAGGTTCGTTGCCCTCGATCTTTTGAAAAACGCCAACATCTCCTCGGCCGGCGTGCTGCCGATGTGCCAGGACACCGGCACCGCCATCGTCATCGCCAAAAAGGGCGGACGGGTATGGACCGGCGGCGGCGACGGGGCGGCGCTGGCCGAAGGCGTTTGCAAAACCTATACTGAAGCCAACCTCAGGTTTTCCCAGTTGGCTCCCTTGGACATGTACAGCGAAGTCAACACCGGCGACAACCTGCCCGCCCAGATCGACATCCACGCCGCCGACGGCGACACATACGAGTTCCTCTTCCTGGCCAAGGGCGGCGGTTCGGCCAACAAGACCTTTCTTTATCAACAGAGCAAGGCGTTGTTGAACCCGGACAGTATGATGCAATTCCTCGACGAAAAGATCAGAACCCTGGGCACCGCCGCCTGTCCCCCCTATCATTTGGCCATCGTCGTCGGCGGCACCTCCGCCGAGGCCAACCTGAAAACGGTGAAACTGGCCTCGGCCCGCTATCTCGACGGTCTGCCCAAACGGGGCAACGAATCCGGCCACGCTTTCCGCGACCTGAAATTGGAAGAGGCCGTCCATGGGTTGACCCAATCCTTGGGTATCGGCGCCCAGTTCGGCGGCAAGTATTTCTGCCACGATGTTCGCGTCATCCGGCTGCCCCGTCACGGAGCGTCGTGTCCGGTCGGCATCGGAGTGTCCTGTTCCGCCGATCGCCAAATTCTTGGAAAAATCACCGCCGAAGGTGTTTTCCTCGAGCAATTGGAGACTAATCCGGCCAAGTACCTGCCCGAAGTCACCGCCGAAAACCTGGGCGGCGAAGTAGTCGAAATCGATCTCAACCGGCCGATGGCCGAGATCCTCGAAAATTTGCGCCGCCATCCGATCAAGACGCGGCTGACGCTGGCCGGCCCCCTGATCGTCGCCAGGGACATTGCTCACGCCAAGCTCAAGGAACGCTTGGACGCGGGCCGGGGCTTGCCACAATACTTCAAGGATCACGCCGTCTATTACGCCGGTCCGGCTAAAACGCCCGAAGGCTACGCATCGGGTTCCTTCGGTCCGACGACGGCGGCGCGCATGGACCCTTACGTCGGCGCCTTCCAGGCCCAGGGCGGATCGATGGTGATGCTGGCCAAGGGCAACCGGTCGAAACAGGTGACCGAGGCCTGCCGGAAGCACGGCGGCTTTTATCTGGGCTCCATCGGCGGCTCGGCGGCGCGCCTGGCCCAGGACTGCATCAGAAAAGTGGAATGCCTCGAGTACGGGGAACTGGGCATGGAGGCCATCTGGAGGATCGAGGTCGACAACTTCCCCGCTTTCATCGTCATCGACGACAAAGGCAACGACTTCTTCGCCGAGTTCCAGGCGCCGGTTCATGACGGCCGGGGATAAGGGCGAACCCGCGAACGTCCCGTCCGCCACCGCCCATGGGGCGGAAGGGCGGTGAAGCTCCCCGAGCCGAACTTCGACGGCGGCTTCGCCGTCGAGGCGGCCTTGCGCGCCAGGCGGTCGGTGCGGGACTACGGCGAGGCGCCGTTAAGCCTTGCCGAGGTTTCGCAGCTGCTGTGGGCGGCGCAGGGGGTGAACGCCCCGGAAGGCTACCGGACGGCGCCCTCGGCCGGGGCGCTCTATCCGTTGGAAATCCATCTCGTCGCCGGTAATGTCGAATCCCTCTCGGCGGGGGTATACAAATACGCGCCGCGCCGACACAAGCTGAGGAGGACTTCGGAAGGCGACTTGCGCGCCAGGGTGAGCGCCATCGCCCTCCATCAGGAGTGGATCGCCGAGAGCGCCGCCATCCTTGTGTTCGCCGCCGTCGTCGAACGGGCAACCCGGAAGTACAAGCAGCGGGGCCGGCGCTACATTCTCCTGGAAACCGGACACGCCGCCCAGAACGTATTGCTGCAGGCGGCCGCCCTCGATCTCGGCGCCGCCGTCGTCGGAGCCTTCGACGATGGCGAACTGAAAAAGGCCATCGGCATGAGCCGGGACGAGGCCGCCGTCTACATCCTGACCATCGGACATCAACGGCGATGACCGCTCCCGGCCTTTTGTTCGGCGGCCCCGCCGATGCGCCCCCGACCATCGCCGTGGCGCAAAGGCGCAAGGACGCGCTTTAATTTCAGGGCCGGCGACGACAACCGCGGCGATTGCGAAGACGATAAATGAAGACGGGAATTTTGAACGAGGACGAAAGCCACATCGGCAAAAGATCCGTCCTCGTCGCCGGCCATCAGACCAGCGTGTCGCTTGAAAATTGTTTTTGGCGGCGGCTCAAGCAAATCGCCCAATCCCGCGGCATTTCCCTGAACCGGTTGATCACCGAGATCGACCGAACCCGCACCGGCAACCTGTCGAGCGCCATCCGCGTTTTCGTGCTTGACGACGCCATCGACGAATCCTGACCGAAAGCCAAGGGGGAGCCGGCAAAACACGTTTTCCAGCCGAACCTCAAGTCCGCCAACTCTTCCACTGCAAAAAAATAGTCCTTCACCGATTACCGGGGAAGTGCGGCCCGACCTGCCGCGAGGGTGCCAGGTCGGCTCGGGAGAATGGCCGCAAGGTCTCTCAAGAAAATAGGCCGGGCTTACTTTTTTGGGAGGCCTGAAAGAGGCCGCTTTTCCGGGCCGGCCTGATTTCCCCGCTAATCGGTGAAGAACAAAAAAATATTCGGGCCAGGGACGGCGATGAACCGGGCGCGGGAATTGGTTGACGAGTTCATTTAATCCCCCCTGAAATCGCACGAACTACTACATCATGTGGTTTATTCCGTGGAAAACCACAAAACCATGTTGAAAAATCATGTTGCGATCGGAAATCGAATCGACTAGATATGGCAGCCTGAGTTTGGGAAGTCACTTGATGTTGTGTTGATCATCCTCCGCGGGAAATGCTGGACAGGCCGTCCCGTATGGCAAGGGCGCCATCCCAAAGAGGATCGGCGGCAATAAGGACCGCATGCATCATTAACGCGGGGCTAAAGGGGCAGCATGCACATTTCACGTTTTTATACCAATCAAGGCAAGTCGCCTTACGAACTCATCGAGTTCGGCACCACCTCCAGCGAAATCCGCAATCCGGATGGCTCGATCGTCTTCCGGCTCGATGAAATGGAGGCGCCGGCCGCGTGGTCGCAGGTGGCATGCGATATCCTTGCCCAGAAATATTTCCGCAAGGCTGGTGTTCCGGCGAAGCTGAAAAAGGTCGTGGAAAACGACGTCCCGCCCTGGCTGTGGCGGAGCGTTGCCGACCATCAAGCCCTCAAGGCGCTTGCCAAGAAAAATCGCCGCGTCGGCGAGAGCAGCGCCAAACAGGTGTTCGACCGCTTGGCGGGGACGTGGACTTATTGGGGTTGGAAAGGCGGTTACTTCGATTCCGAAGACGACGCCAGAGCCTATTTCGACGAGACGCGATATATGCTCGCCGCTCAGGTCGGCGCTCCCAATTCGCCGCAGTGGTTCAACACCGGACTGCATTGGGCTTATGGCATCGACGGCCCGGCACAGGGGCATTTCCATGTCGATTTCAAAACCGGGGAGAAGGTCAAATCGGAATCGGCCTATGAACACCCGCAGCCCCACGCCTGTTTCATCCAAGGCATTTCAGACGACCTGGTCAACGAAGGCGGCATCATGGACCTGTGGGTGCGCGAGGCGCGATTGTTCAAATATGGCTCCGGAACCGGCACCAACTTCTCGTCCCTGAGGGCCGAGGACGAAAAGCTCTCCGGCGGCGGCAAGTCGTCGGGGCTGATGAGCTTCCTGAAAATCGGCGACCGCGCCGCCGGCGCCATCAAGTCGGGCGGCACCACCCGGCGCGCCGCCAAAATGGTCGTCGTCGACATCGACCATCCCGACATCGAGGATTTCATCGGCTGGAAAATGCGCGAGGAGCAGAAAGTAGCGGCCATGGTCGCCGGATCGAAGCTGACCGCGAAGCACTTGAGCGCGGTCATGAAGGCTTGCCGAGGGGGCGGCAACGGCGATGACCGGGCCCGCTTCGACGCCAAGAGGAACGGCAAACTGAAACAGGCCATCAGCGCCGCCCGCAAGGCAATGATTCCCGACAATTACATCCAGCGGGTCATCCATTTCGCCAAACAAGGTTATTGCGAAATCGACTTCCCGGTTTTCGACACCGACTGGCAATCGGAAGCCTACATGACCGTTTCCGGCCAGAATTCCAACAACAGCGTGCGGCTCACCGAGGGTTTCATGCAAAAGATGCTTGGCGGCGGCGAGTGGAACCTGATGCGCCGTACCGACGGCAAGGTCGCCAAACGCGTCGACGCCCGCGATCTGTGGGAGCGAATCGGCTATGCCGCCTGGTCTTGCGCCGATCCCGGCGTCCAGTTCGACACCACCATCAACGAATGGCACACCTGCCCGGAAAGCGGTCGCATCAACGCCTCCAACCCCTGCTCCGAGTACATGTTTCTGGACGACACGGCATGCAACTTGGCCTCGCTAAACTTGGCGGCCTTTCTCACCGATGATACCGCTTTCGACGTCGCCGCCTTCGAACACGCGGTCAGGCTTTGGACCTTGTGTCTGGAAATTTCGGTATTGATGGCCCAGTTTCCCGCCGCCCGCATCGCCGAGCTGTCTTATCGGTACCGGACACTGGGTCTCGGCTTCGCCAACATCGGCGGTTATCTCATGGCTTGCGGCCATCCTTACGATTCCGATGCCGGCCGCGCTATCTGCGCCGCCATTTCGGCTTTGATGACCGGCGTCGCTTACGCCACCTCGGCCGAGATGGCTGGCGAGATGGGCGCTTTCCCCGGCTTCGAGCGCAACCGCGATGCCATGCTCAGGGTCATCCGCAACCATCGGCGCGCCACGCAAGGGCATCAAGACGGCTTCGAGGGCTTGTCCGTGAAGCCGGTGCCGCTCGACGCCGCCGCCTGCCCGGACCGGGAGCTTTCGCTGGCCGCCCGCTGGGCCTGGGACCGGGCGCTGAAGCTGGGCGAGCAACATGGCTACCGCAACGCCCAGGTCACTGTCATCGCGCCGACGGGAACCATCGGCCTGATCATGGACTGCGACACCACCGGCATCGAACCCGATTTCGCGCTCGTCAAATTCAAGAAGCTGGCCGGCGGCGGCTATTTCAAGATCATCAACAGGGTAGTGCCCAAGGCCCTGGCTAACCTGGGATATTCGGACACTCAGGTCGAGGAAATGGTTCAATACGCCATCGGCCGCGGCAGATTGAAAAACGCCCCCGGCGTCAATTTCGAGTCGCTTCGCGCCCGCGGCTTCACGGACCAGGCCCTGGATGCCGTCGAAAACGCCTTGAAGGACGCCTTCGACATCAAATTCGTTTTCAACAAGTGGATCCTTGGCGAGGAGTTCTGCACCGGGACCTTGGGGTTAAGCCTCGAAAATCTGGAAGACATGACCTTCGACATGTTGGCGGCCTTGGGCTTTACCAGGGACCAAATCGAGGCCGCCAACATCCATGTTTGCGGCGCCATGACATTGGAAGGGGCGCCGCACTTGGAGGACGGCCATCTTGCCGTTTTCGACTGCGCGGCGGCCTGCGGCCGGTACGGCGAGCGTTACCTGTCCGTTGAAAGCCACATCCACATGATGGCGGCCTCGCAACCTTTCATCACCGGCTCCATCTCCAAAACCATCAACATGACCAACGCAGTGACGGTCGATGATTGCAAGAACGCCTTCCTGCTGTCTTGGCGTCTGGGGCTCAAGGCCGTCGCTCTCTACCGGGACGGCTCGAAACTTTCGCAACCCTTGCGGACGGCGCTTTTCGATGGCGGCGACGAGGACCATGGCGAAGACCTGGGGCGTCGAACCGCCGAGCAGCCGGCCGCCGTCCGCGCCGAAGTTTTCGCCGGGCACATCGCCGAACGTATCGTCGCCGAGCGGCGGCGCCCGCCCAACCGGCGCAAGGGCTACACCCAGAAGGCCGTCGTCGGCGGCCACAAGGTCTATCTCAGGACCGGCGAATACGAGGACGGCGGAATCGGCGAGATTTTCATCGACATGCACAAGGAAGGAGCCGCCTTCCGCAGTCTGATGAATAATTTTGCCATCGCCATATCCATCGCCCTGCAATACGGCGTCCCCCTGGAAGAATATGTCGAGGCCTTTACCTTCACCCGTTTCGAACCCGCCGGCTTGGTCGAGGGCAACGATACCATCAAGATGGCGACCTCGATTCTCGATTACCTTTTTCGTGAATTGGCGGTTTCTTACCTCGGCCGCAACGATTTGGCCCATGTCGAGCCAGCCGACCTCGATCCCGATTGCCTGGGACGAGGCCATGGCGAGGGCGACCTCGCGGAAAACGGCGGAGCCGGGGAGCAGGTGGCGGTCGAAAGTTTCGCCAGCCGGGGGTTCTTGCGTTCCCAGTTCCTGGGCATCAAAGGCGGCAAGGACAACGGCACGTTTTTGGCCGGTGGCAGCGTTCGCGGAAACGGCGGCAATGGCGGCGGCGCCCAGGTCCTGACTGGCGGCGGCAATACGGAAGCCGTTGGCGTCGATGCCGTCATCATCGGCCGCGTCGACAGCCATTTGGAGCAAGTGAGGAACGCCAGGATGAAAGGCTACGAAGGCGACCCATGCGTCGAATGCGGCAATTTCACCTTGGTTCGCAACGGCACTTGCATGAAGTGCATGACCTGCGGCACCACCAGTGGATGTTCGTGATGGAGCAAGTTTTCCCCAGATCCTCCCTGGGAAACTTGGGGCGTGTCCCGGGGCTCGGCCCCGGGGCCGCCCGCTTTTTCAGGGCTTCCCGCCGAAAGGACGGCCGCTAGCGGCCGTCATCGCAAATTGCCGTCAACGGCGACATCGCTTTGTTGTCATCCGGCGGCGATTTTGTACTAGATTGCCCTGCAGGTAATCTCCACGTATAAACCCCATACCGTACTCAGGATTGCTGGCATCGTGTGGGGCCTGGCAAGATGCCGTTCGCCTTTATGGCGGCAATCGGCACGCCGTGGAGAGCACAAGCCGGGACAATACGCAGGTGCCGCATGGCAAAGAATAAAAAATTGAAGTTCTACATCGTCGAAGACGATGCGGACGTCATCGAGTTCATGACCGAGATTCTGGAAGCGGCCGGGCATTCGGTGGTGTCCAACATCGACAGCGGCAAGGCCATTGCCGAAATCATCTCCCAGAAACCCGACTTCGTCATCGCCGACCTGATGATGCCGGGAATGGACGGGTTGGTGCTGTGCAAGGAGCTCAGAAGCAGGAAGGAACTGTCCGACACCAAGATCGTCATCGTCTCGGCCAAAGCCTACGATTACGACCGCAAGCGGGCCAAGGAATTCGGCGCCGACGGTTTCATCGCCAGGCCCTTGCGCCGGGAAACGTTTATCGAAAAGGTCAACCGCATTCACGAGGACAAGATCGAGCTTACCTTCTGGGGCGTGCGCGGCACCCTGCCGGTGCCTGGCCAGGGAAGCCTCAAGTACGGCGGCAACACGTCCTGCGTCAGCATGGAGTTTTCCAAGGACCAGCTTTTCATTTTCGACGCCGGCACCGGCATCAAGGTTCTGTCCGACCACCTGATGGCGCAACAACGCAACCGCATCGAGGCGGAGATTTTCATTTCCCACCCCCATTGGGACCATATCAACGCCCTGCCTTTTTTCGCGCCGCTTTATATCCCGGGTAGCAAACTCAAGTTCCACGGCGCCTCTCATGGCAACTTTTCCATGGAAGAATTGATCTCGTCCCAGATGGACGGGGTCTATTTCCCCATCACCATCCAGGATTTCGCCGCCAACGTCTCCTTCAACGACCTCAAGGAGGAAACTTTTGAAGTCAACGGCATTTCGATCAAGACCATGTTGCTCAGCCATCCCGGCTACTGCCTGGGTTACCGCGTCGAGTACCGGGGCCGTTCCATCTGCTACATCACCGACAACGAACTCTTCATGGAATCCAGCCCTCACCACGATCCCGGTTACGTGAAAAAGCTGATCAGCTTCATCAATGGTACGGAGGTGTTGATCACGGATTGCACATACACCGATGCCGAATACGAGTCCAAGATCGGCTGGAGCCATTCGTCGATCGGCACCGTCGTCGATCTTGCCCATCGGGCCGAGGTGAAAGGCCTTTACCTTTTCCACCACGATCCCGATCAGAACGACGACGACATCGACGCCAAACTGGATACGGCGACGTCCCTGCTCTTGGAGAAGAAGTCCAAGACCAAGGTCCTGGCCCCGAAAGAGGGGCTGACTGTCAAGGTTTGATTCGCCTAATTAAGTTCGGTGACAGCATACTTAATTCCAAGATCGGAGATTTCGTGACTTCCATGCCCGACGGCTGGAATTAAGTATGCTGTCACCGAATTTAATTTGAACGGGGGTAAACCGTCATGGCCGGAACGATCGACCAACGCTTGGCCGAACTCGCCATTGTCCTGCCCAAAGCGGCGGCGCCCGCCGCCAACTATTTGCCCTTCGTCGTCACCGGCAACCTGGTTTTTGTCGCCGGCCAACTCCCGACATGGAACGGGGAAATCAAATACCTGGGCAAGCTCGGCGAAAACTTGAGCCTTGATGAAGGCTACCAGGCGGCGCGCCTATGCGCTCTCAACCTGATCGCGCAAGTGCGCGAGGCGGCGGCTGGCGATTTGGACCGCGTCAGGCGCGTCGTCAAGCTCACCGGCTACGTCAACACCACCGCCGATTTCAGCGACCAGCCGAAAGTGATCAACGGGGCGTCGGAGCTAATGGCCGAAATTTTCGGCGAGAACGGCCACCACGCCCGCGTCGCGGTGGGGTGTTCATCTTTGCCGCTTGGCGTCGCCGTGGAAGTGGACGGCATTTTCGAGGTCGCATAGGCGGGCGCGATATCCTTGAGAACCCTCTCTGGGCTTGCCGTGGGTCCGTCGGTCAAAGACCCGAAACCCCACCCTCCCGCTATTATGAGAGTCCACTTCCGCTTCGCCTTGACAAAAATCGTTATATTCTTTCATATACAACGCTTCGGCCGCCGGGGGTATCCATGACCAAATATGGACATTTGAAAACGGCGCCGGGCGGGCGCTTGCCGTTCTGCCACGGCGCCGGGGTCCGTCGTTTTCGGGCTTTTCTCCACCTCGCCGCCGGTCCTTGCCGCCTCGCGGTGGCGGTGGCCGCCGCCTGGCTGGCGGTGATGGTTCCGGTGGCCAGCGAGGCGGCCAATGGCGAGCGGGTCTTGTTGTTTGCCGCCGCCAGCACCACGGCGCCCGTCGAGCGGATCGTTTCCCTATTTCGGTCGCAAGGCCTGGGCGCCGCCGCCGCCTCCTTCGCATCGAGTTCCATCCTGGCGAAACAGATCGCCAACGGTGCCCCCGCCGATATTTACATCTCCGCCAATCCAGGATGGATGGATTTTCTCGCCGCCAAACGGGCCATCGTGCCGGCCAGCCGTTTTGATCTGCTCGGCAACCGATTGGTGCTGATCGTGCCCGCCGGCAGCATCCTTTCCCTGCGCATCGCCCGGGATTTCCCTTTCGCCGAAAAACTGGCCGGCGGCCGGCTGGCCATGGGCGACCCCGACCATGTGCCGGCCGGCATTTACGGCAAGGCGGCGTTCGAACGGCTGGGTCTGTGGCGGGCGCTCGCCGGCCGGGTGGTCAGGACCCAGGACGCACGCGCCGTTTTGGCCCTCGTCGAACGGGGCGAGGCGGCGGCCGGCGTCGCCTACGCCAGCGACGCCCGGATCACCAGCCGGGTGCGCGTCGCCGCCTCCTTTCCCGCCGCCAGCCACCCGCCGATCACCTACCCGGCGGCCATCGTCGCCGGCCGTGACCGGCCAGAGGTGCGGAGGTTTTTCGATTTTTTCAGGTCGCCCCAGGCGGCCGCCGTCTTCGCCGAGCACGGCTTCACCGTAATCCCAGCGGCGGCGCCCTGAGGACCGTGCCTTCCCGCCATGTGGACCCTCACCCCCTTCGAGATCGAGGCCGTGCGTTTGAGCCTGCGCGTCGCCTTCTGGGCCGTCGCTGGCAGTCTGCCCATCGGCCTGCTCACCGCCTGGCTGCTGGCCCGGTGCGATTTTCCCGGCAAATCCCTGCTCAATGGCCTTTTGTACCTGCCCATGATCCTGCCGCCGGTGGTCATCGGTTACCTGCTCCTCATCCTGCTGGGACGGCGCGGCCCCCTGGGGAGTTGGCTTTTCGATACCCTTGGCGTCACCGTCGCCTTCACCTGGAAAGGCGCCGCCGTCGCCTCCGCCGTCATGGCCTTTCCACTGATGGTGCAAGCCATCCGCCTGTCCCTGGAAGCGGTGGACCGGCGCCTGGAGCAGGCGGCGCTTACCCTCGGCGCCAGCCCGGCGCGGGTGTTCCTGACCGTCACCTTGCCGTTGGCCGCGCCCGGCGTCCTCTCCGGCACCATCCTCTCGTTTGCCCGCGGCTTCGGCGAGTTCGGCGCCACCATAACCTTCGTTTCCAACATCCCCGGCGAAACCCAGACCCTGCCGCTGGCGCTGTTTTCGTTGTTCCAGGCGCCGGGCGGCGAGGCCGGGGCGCTACGCCTGATGATCGTCTCCATCCTGCTGGCGATGGCGGCGCTCGTGGTCTCCGAGTTCCTGGCGCGGCGGGTCGCCGCCCGCATTGGCGGGTGATACCAAGGATCGATGATAATGACCCATAGAGATCGCCTCAGCGCCCCGTCGGGTAGGAGAAAAGTTGCCGGCGATGCGGCGCATCGTCAAAGCTTTTCGCCGCCCTCCGACGGGGCGCTGAGGCGACCGGAACGGCGGCTTCCCAAGGCTTTCGGACGTCGTCGTGCCCGTCTCGCGATGCCCCGCATCGCCACGCCGCGCACTCCTAGCCGAAAGCCTTGGGAAGCCGTCTCTATGGGTCATTATCATCGATCCTTGGTATGATAGCATGTTGGAAGTGGATATCAGCCGCCGCTTCGGCGATTTTCCCTTGCACGTCCGTTTCACCGCCGAGACCGGCCTGACGGCCCTGTTTGGCCGCTCCGGCGCCGGCAAGACATCGCTGATCAACCTCTTGGCCGGGCTCGAACGTCCCGACGGGGGCAGGATCGAGATCGACGGCCACGTGCTTTTCGATGCCAGCGAAGGCGTCGATCTGCCGCCCCAGAAACGCCGCCTTGGTTATGTGTTCCAGGAATCGCGCCTGTTCCCCCATATGAGCGTCCTGGGCAACCTGAGCTACGGCATGCGCCTGAGACCGGCATCGGAACGTCATCAGGATTTCCACCAGGTGGTCGACATGCTGGACCTGAAGCCTTTTCTCGACCGGCGGCCGAAAACGCTCTCGGGCGGCGAGAAACAACGGGTGGCCATCGGCCGCGCCCTGCTGGCCAGCCCCCGGCTGTTGCTCATGGACGAGCCACTGGCGTCGCTGGACGCGCCCAGAAAGAACGAAATCCTGCCGTTCATCGAGCGCCTGCGCGACGAGGCGAACCTTCCCATCGTCTACGTCAGCCACGCCTTGGACGAGGTCATCCGCCTCGCCGATACCTTGGTCATCCTGTCCGAAGGCAGAGCCGTCGCCTCGGGATCCGTCGAGCAGATCATGAGCCGCCTGGACTTGAGGCCGCTGACCGGACGCTACGAAACCGGCGCCGTCTTTTCGGCGGCCGTCGTCGCCCAGGACGACACCTTCGGGCTCACCGAACTCGCCTTCGCCGGCAACCGGCTGCTGGTGCCGCGTCTGCGGATGCCGGAGGGAACCTCCCTTCGCGTCCGCATCCGCGCCCGCGACGTTTCCCTGAGCCTGACGCCACCCGCCGACATCAGCGTGCTCAACATTTTCCCCGGCCGGATCGAGGAAATCGGCGCCGACGGCGGTCCGCAGGCCGACCTATTGGTCGATATCGGCGTTCCCCTGATCGCCCGCGTGACCCGGAAATCCCTGCACGAGCTCGACCTCAAGCCCGGCAAGAAGGTCTATGCCTTGGTCAAGGCCGTCGCCGTCGACCGTCCCAGCCTGGGCCAGCGCGGCACGGAAATACGGTCTTGACAGGAAAACTTGGATTCTGCGAACGGTTATGATAATCATATTCAATTATCATTGAGTTTTGTTGAGACAAATTCGCGGAAAAACGAGCCTCTCGGTTGTGGGGCTCGATAAAAAAATCCAAGGAGGATGAAATATGATGAAATCGTGGTATTGGCGCGTCGCCGCGGCTTTCCTGGGCGTCGCGACCCTTTATCTGGTTGCCGCGGCGCCGGCATCCGCCGGCGAGGTCAATCTTTATTCATCGCGCCAGCCGTTTCTCATCGAACCGCTGCTTGACTCCTTCACCAAGGAGACCGGCATCAAGGTCAACATGGTGTATCTGAAAAAGGGGATGCAGGAACGGCTCAAGGCCGAGGGCTTGAACAGCCCCGCCGACGCCATTCTTACCGCCGATATCGGCAGACTCCACAACCACGCCAAGGCCGGCCTGTTGCAGCCGGTGACATCAAGCGTGTTGGATACTAACATTCCGGTCCAGTACCGCCATCCAGACGGTCTTTGGTACGGGCTTACCGTCCGGGCGCGCGTCATTTTCGTTCACAAGGAGCGGGTCAAACCCGGCGAGGTGACCTCTTACGAGGACTTAGCCGATGCCAAGATGAAGGGGCGGGTATGCACGCGCTCGGGCAAGCATGTCTACAACGTCTCGCTGCTCGCCTCGATCATTGAGGCCAAGGGGAAAGAGGCGGCGGCGGACTGGGCCAGGGGATTGAAGGCGAACCTGGCGCGCCGGCCGCAGGGTAACGACCGCGCCCAGGTGAAGGCGGTTTTCGAAGGCGAATGCGACGCAGCCCTCGGCAACACCTATTACATGGGCAAGATGGCGGCCAACGAAAAAGAACCGGTGCAGAAGAAATGGGCCGCCGCGGTCAGGATCATCTTTCCCAACCAGGACGGCCGCGGCACGCACGTCAACATCAGTGGCGCCGGCGTCACCAAAAGCGCCAAGAACAAGGAAAACGCCATCCGCCTCATCGAGTTTCTGAGCGGCGATTTCGCCCAGAAGATCTACGCCGAACGAAACTTCGAATACCCGGTGAAAGCCGGCGTCCCGCTTCACCCGATGGTCGCTTCCTGGGGCGAGTTCAAGGCCGATAAAGCCTTCCTGGCGAAGGTTGCCGAGCAACGCATCACGGCAACTCGAATCATGGACCAAGTGGCTTTCAACAACTGAAGAAGGCCCTCGAGGCCGACGGCGGCCGCGCCGGGGCGGTAACTCCCTCCCCTCCTCCCTGGCGGCCGTCATGGCGTCCTCGCACCCGGACTGGCGGCACTTGCCCGGGTGAAATCGTGACGCGGGGGTGGAGCAAGGATCGATGCTGAAATGACCTCCATGGTGGCAAGAACGGCCGGCGCCGCGTGGCGCCGGACGGACTGGCGCTCATGGGCCAACGGCTGGACGCTGGGCACGATGGCCATTGCCTTGGCGGTCATGGTTCCGGTGATCGCGGTGATTACGCTCGCCTTCAACCCCAGCGACGACATCTGGCGGCATCTGGCCTCGACCGTCTTGCCCATGTACATCGGAACCACCCTGCAACTCATGGTCGGCGTGGGTATTGGGACGTTTATGATCGGCGTCGGCTCGGCCTGGTTGGTGACCATGTGCCGGTTTCCCGGCCGGCGCGTCTTCGAATGGGCGCTGCTGCTGCCCATGGCGGTGCCCGCCTACGTCATCGCCTACGTATACACCGACATCCTGGAGTACGCCGGTCCGCTGCAAAAGGGATTGCGCGAGATCTTCGGCTGGACCGGCAAAAGTCAATACTGGTTTCCCGAAATCCGCTCGCTGGGCGGCGCCGTTTCGATGATGACCTTGGTGCTTTATCCATACGTCTACATGCTTTCCCGCGCCGCCTTTCTGGAACAGTCCGTTTGCGTGCTCGAGGCCAGCCGAGTGCTGGGGCGGGGACCGTGGCGCAGTTTCTTTTCGGTGGCCCTGCCGTTGGCGCGGCCAGCCATCGTTATCGGGGTGTCGCTGGTTCTGATGGAGACGCTGAACGATTTCGGCACCGTCGATTTTTTCGCCGTCAATACCTTCACGCTCGGTATTTTCGATGTCTGGCTGAACATGAACAATGTCGCCGGAGCGGCCCAATTGGCGTCCCTGCTCTTGCTTTTCGTGGTGGCGCTGATTTTTCTGGAGCGCTTCTCGCGGCGCAAGCAGCGCTTCCATCACACCACCACCAAGTACAAGGCGCTGCCCGGTTACCGGCTCGCCGGGACGATCGGAGCGCTGTCCTTCGCCGCCTGTTTTATCCCCGTGTTGTTGGGTTTTCTGTTGCCGAGCGGGGTGCTCGCGGCCTACGCCGTCACCTATTTCGAGGATGCCGCCAACCCGGCCGTTCTGGCCCATGCCGCCAACAGCGTCATGTTGTCCTCCTTGGCGGCGGTCCTGGCCGTGGCCGTGGCTATTTTCATGGCCTATGGCGTGCGAATCAAGGGCGGTAAGGTGCTGAAAGCGGTGGCCCGACTGGCCAGCATGGGCTACGCCGTGCCCGGTTCGGTGCTGGCGGTCGGCGTCATTGTCTCTCTCGCCTCGCTGGACAACGCCGTGGACGGGTTTTTCCGCGAAACGTTTGGAATTTCCACCGGGTTGTTGTTCAGCGGCACCATCGCGGCGGTCACTTTTGGATATCTTGTCCGCTTCCTGGCCCTGTCGTACGGGACCGTCGAGGCCAGCCTGAGCAAGGTCACCCCCAATATGGAAGGGGCCGCCCGCTGCCTTGGTCACGGGCCGTTCAGCACCATGCGGCGCGTACACGTGCCGCTCATTAAGAGCAGCGTGCTGACGGCGGCGATCCTGGTTTTCGTGGATTGCATGAAAGAGCTTCCCATGACCGTCATCCTACGGCCGTTCAACTTCCAAACCCTGGCCACGTTCGTCCACCAATACGCCTCGGACGAGCAGTTGGGGGAAGCCTCTCTGGCCGCTCTCGCCATCGTCGGGACGGGCATTCTGCCGGTTTTGTTTCTGAGCATGGCCATCACCCGTTCGCGGCCCGGCCATGGCAGGCAAGGAGAAGTGTCATGATGAAAGGACTCCACGTTCACGGCGTTTCGCACGCCTTCGATGGCCATCCGGTCCTCGACAACGCTTCCCTTACCATCCCCGCCGGCGAGCTGGTCTGTCTTTTGGGACCGTCCGGAAGCGGCAAGTCGACTTTGCTGCGCATCGCCGCCGGCCTGGAAAGGCTGCAGCGGGGCCGTATCACCATCGACGAGCAGGTGGTCGCCGAACCGGGCACCCACGTTCCGCCGGAAGACAGGGGGATCGGGCTGATGTTTCAGGACTACGCGCTGTTCCCGCACCTGACGATTGTCGACAACGTGACCTTTGGATTATCACGCCAGCCGCGGCATCGGGCGCGGAAACGGGCCATGGAGATGCTCGAACAAGTGGGCATGGAGGGCCATGCCGGGAAACATCCCCATATGTTGTCCGGAGGCCAGCAGCAGAGGGTGGCGCTGGCCCGCGCGCTGGCCCCGGAACCCCGGTTGGTGCTCTTGGACGAGCCGTTTTCCGGCCTTGACACGAGCATGCGCGCGAAGATTCGCGAGGATACCCTGAGCGTGCTCAAACAGAGTGGCATCGCCACCCTGATGGTCACCCACGATCCGGAGGAAGCCATGTTCATGGCCGACCGCATCAAGGTTCTCAGCCATGATGGGCGGATTCTCCAGGCGGGACGTCCCGCCGACATTTACTATCAACCGGTGGACGAGTACGTCGCCATGCTGTTTGGTCACATGAACCTGATTCATGGGGTGGTTTCAGAGGGTGCCGTGGACAGTCCAATGGGTCGGATCGCGGTGGACGGCATCGATGAGGGCCGGGCGGTGAAGGTTCTCATCCGCCCGGAAGGTTTCGTGCTCACCAACGGTGTCGACGGTGGGGTGGGAACGCCCGTGGAAGTGATCTCCACCCATCTACTCGGCCACAGCAGCATCGTCCGCTTGCGGGTGCGCGAGGGGAAAAATATGGGCGCCGAATTCCAAGTGCGCGTTCCCGGCAGTTTCGACGCGGCGGAGAAGGGTCGGCTGTCGGCGCGGATTGATGCCCACCACGCCTTTGTGTATCCTGAGGGATGAAAGCGGAACCCGTTGGCAAGGACGGACCGCGATTGCCGGTGAATTCAGAGAGGAACTGAAAATGGTGGAGTTGTCGCCATCGTTCGAGTTGGAATATCAGCCCATTGATAACGATCACCGCCGTCTTATCGGCATCGTCAACCAAATCGTCAAGGCGCTTGACGACGGCCGGGTCGAGGAATGCGCGGTGCTGGTTCCCGATTTCGTTAATTTCGCCAAGAAGCATTTCCTGCGAGAGGAAGCCTTTTTAAAGAAAGTCGGCTATCCGCAGCTGCAAAAGCATTACCACCACCATCGTGAACTGAACGCCAAAATGGATACGATGGTGCGTCTGGCCCAGACCGCCCGCGATAGCGAAGTGGCGCGGGAAAGCCTGGGCAAGGAACTGGTATTTTTTCTGATGGACGACGTCATCAACGCCGATTTGGACTTCAAATCCTATCTCGCCGACAAAGGCTTGATCGAACCGAGATAGCACTCTTCCCCGGCGCCACGGACGGATTTTCATTGCGCGGCCGCCTGGGGATTTTGCTGGCTGTTTTGCGCCGTTTTTTCCAGCTTGAGCGTACGCTCGACGATGACCTCGATGAATTCGTCGAAATCGCCGCCGCTCTTTTTCAACAACGACATGAACTCCGAGCGAAAGGTGATGATAAGGCTGGCGTTTTCAATTTGCAGATCGATGATTTTGGGCCCGTTTTTCGTATCGCGGATACGAAATCCTATCGGAATATCCCTATCCTTATGGGGAATGATAAGACGGGTTGAGACCATGTAGTCGGTGGCGTTGCCCTGGACGACTTTTTGAATGGCCAGCCTTACCTTGTCGATCTTCCAGGCCTTGGCGGCATAATTGGCGACCAGATAATCCTCGAACCGGGCAAGATAGCGGCGGCGCTGCTCGCTGCTCGCCTTTTTCCAATAGGGGCCGGTGATGAATTTCGCGATGCCTTTGACGGCAAAGGAATTCATCAACAACTTGCGGAATCTGGCGTAACGTTTGTCGCGGTCGACGGTGCCGAAAGTCCGGATTGCTTCGTTCCCGTGGATATCGACGAAATTGCTTGCCGTTTCGGAAAAATTTTCCGCCCGGAGCGGACCGGCGTAGCCTAGGCCGATCAACATGGCCGTCGTCAGAACCGCAAAAAGTAATCTTCTGGTCATCATCCCGTATCCTTTTTTAGAACGCGCCTGACTTGGCGCCGTTTGGCTTCTCGGCCTTGATGGCGACGCTGTCCCGGGACAGCGATGGCGGAGAAGCCAAACTTTCACGCGCCTTGCGTAATTGAGCTACCAGCGCCCCATCAATGACCGACGGCAGCAACCGTTGTAGTAAAACCAAGAATCTTTCCGGACCACGCGGGTAGACCGAACGGGCATCTCGTTCCACCGCCCTGAGTATCCGCCGGGCGACGTCTTCGGGCTCATCCATTTTCATCTTGAACGCTTCGACCAAATGCGCGTAGCGCGCGGTCGCCGCCGTTCTTGTCGCTCGGGGGGCGGCATAGGTCACGCCAACGCCGTCATCGAAAAGCTCGCGCCGCAAGGCGTCCGACAAACCCCGCAAGCCGAATTTGGTCGCCGAGTAAGCCCCGAAAAGGGGAAATCCGATCTCGCCGAACATCGACCCCACATTGACGATTCTGGATGCCGCCGAGACCTTCAGTAGATCCAGCATATCCCGCACCATGGCCATCGGAGCCAGGAGGTTGGTGCGAACCATTGCCTCGAGGTCCCGGTCGCCGATGGCCGCCAGCGGTCCGACCGACTGGACCCCGGCGTTATTGATCAAGATGTCCAGGCAGCCGAAACGCTCCCCCGCCACTCGGCGGAGAAGCAATCGATCATTGGCGCTGGTGATATCGCGGGGTTCGACATGAACATCCGCTTTTGAGGAAACAAGCGCATAGGTGCTTTCCAGCGCATCCCGCCGGCGGCCGGTGAGAATCAGCCGCATTCCCCGCGCCGAGGCTTCGATGGCCAAGGCCCGGCCGATTCCCGAACCGGCGCCGGTAATAAGTCCGCATTTTCCTTCAAGCCGCATTTTGATTGCCTTCCAGATTCTTGCCCAAGGAGCGAAAGATATCGCCGAAAAGCCGATATATGACGCGGGCTGTCTCGATGACTGCTTTTTGCTTTTCAGCGTCGCTGATCGTTTCGATCGTTTTCTTGAAAAACGCCACGTGTTGGATGTCGATCTCGCCATGGGACGCCAGATAGGTGAACCCGCCAACATCGTCGCCATCGCCGATGGTCCGCCGGATGGAGGCCGCCGCTTTGCCGGCAAGAAGGACGGACATGCCCTCAAGAACGTGGACCATGCCTAGAAGGCAATAAGGGCTGATATGCTCGATCGCGTAATAGGTGTAGCCGACCATCACCGCGCAGGGTATGTCGGGCTCGCCTTTGCGCACGGCGCCGGCGTCACCGCCGAGGGCGGCGATGTCGTCCAGGATCCATTCATCATGCCCCTTTTCCTCGTTGATGTACTCGAACAGCGCCTCTTGATAACCGGCGTCTCCATCCCCGCACCGCGAAGCCGCCAGGGCGAGCAGATGACAAGTGTGTTTGACATGGTGGTAGGCCTGCTCGAGATAGGCCAGGTACATGTCTTTCGGCACGCCGTCGCGGAGCGCCTGCTTGATCAGCGGGATGTTGACGAAATCATCTTCTTCCGCCGCCGTTGCCGCCGTCAGCCGTTCATGGAAAGCCATCATCGTCCTCCCATCAGCCGGCCGCGCGCGTAACCGGCCTCGGGCGGCGAGGCGAAATGTCTGGCGATGGCGACGCGTTCCGGCCGGCCGTCACGGCGCAAAAGCCCGTGCCGGCCCAACTCGGCGTCATCGGTCAATATGAATTCTTGCGGGCGGGCGTACTCCGGGGCGGCGGCGCATAACCGGCCTATCAACGCCAACACCTCGGCATGGCCGGCCTTGGCAAACCAGGCGCCGCCCGTTTCCGAGGCAACGATCACCGCCGTCGCGGACGGCCTGGCGTCGCCAATCAAGAAGCAACGTTCGATCCGCGGCTCCGCCAGGATCATGGCCTCGATCCACTCGGGACTGATGTTGCGCCCAAACGAGGTCACGATCACATTGTCCAAGCGGCCGTAAACCGTCAGGTAGCCTTCATCATCGAGCGCCCCAAGGTCGCCCGTGCGCCAGCAACCACGATGGGCAACGTCATTGACATAACCGGCCATGACATTCGGCCCGGTGACAACGATCTCGCCATCGTCAATCTCCACGTCAAGGCCAGGCAAGGGTTTTCCGGCGGTACCGGCGCGCCGCTCGCCCGGGCGGTTCAAGGCGACAACGGAGCAACACTCGGTGAGCCCGTAACCCTCATGGGCCGGGATGCCGCAACGCCATGCGGCATCGGCCAAACGCGGGGCAATATGAGCGCCGCCGACGGCGACAAAACGCAAGCTGTCGGGGGCGCGTTGGGCGGTTCGCCGCAAAGCCGCGACCCAGCCGGCAAGCATCCCGGGAACGAGGACCATGACCGAAGGCCGAACAGCGTCGACCAGGTCAACCAAAGCCTCCGTCAGTCCGCGCCGGCAAGCCGCCGCGACCCCATCGGCGAGGTAACTGGACGCGCCAACGCGCAAAGGCACGTAGATGCCGCATATCTGTTCCAGCAACAAGGCAAAGGGCAAAACCGACAGGTAGCGGTCGTCCGAACCGGCGCCAACAGCCGCAATCAAGGCGTCAACGCTGCTCTCGATTTGGGCGGACGCCAGTATGACTCCTTTCGGCTGTCCGGTGGTTCCGGAGGTATAGATGATACGACGCCACCGATCGGCTTTGTTCCTGGTTGCCAGGACGCCCGGATCGGCTTCTCCCGAGGCGCCGATGTCGGTGCGGGGAATGTCCGGCGGCGCCGCCGCGGCCATGGATTCCCCAATGCACAGCACATGCTGGATATCCGCGTCCCGAACGATATGGATGAGTTGTTCGGGACTGAAAAACGGTGGCAGCGGCACCGTCGTTTTCGCCGCCAATTTGCAGGCCAGATCGGCGACTACCCAGTCGATACCGTTCGGCGCGAGAATGCCGATGGTTTTTGGGCGGTCCTCGAGATCCGCCGCCAGGCCGGCAACCCGCTGGGCAAGGCCTTCGTAGGTAATGGTGCCGTGAGCGTCTCGAAACGCAAACCCTTCCGGTCGAGCCGCCGCCTGACGGTTAAGATCATCGACGGCATCACCCATGGACGATCTCCACCGCCTCTTTCCCCACCGCCTGGGAATGTCCAAGCCCCCGGTCAAAAAACGCCAGGGGTTTGACAATGCTGTCCGGCATCGCGCAAACCCACGGATCGGTCTCGTAATATGTTCCCCAGTCTAGCGGGTTGGCCACCCGCCGCCGCCGGGCCGGCACCAATTTCAGAAGAGGCAAGCAGGAAGCCCCGATCACCCGGCGCAAACGCCTTGTGGCCGTGAAAACGCCCCAGCGCATGCCTTGGCCTCGGCAATGCGCGACGATCTCATGTACCAGCATGAACGACGAGCCAATGCGGATACAGGCAAGGTTCGTCACTTCGAGAATGGTTTGGCGCGATACCAGCTTGCCGGCGGCGGCCGACAGGGCGGCTTCGAGGGGCCCGTCAAGATAAGTTTCCGAGAAATAGCCGTCTTCTCCAAAGCGAACGCCGGCGACGCAGACAGGTTGATCCTGTTTGTTCAATAGGGCGACAAGCATTTCGGGAAATTCACGCGGGATGGCGCCATATTGCTTGGCGTATATCGTCCGCACAAGGCTTTCCGCCGCCTGGCGCAGGGGGTGATGGGGGCCGATGATTTCCATTTTGACCGCGAATCGTTTTTCTCTCGGAAACCGAATCGGCAAAGAGCATGAAGCCGCTAACTTACAGTTCGCTTACAAAAAGGCGGGGAAATGAAATCGAGCCGGTCTTCGTCAAAACCCGGACGGCCTGGCGACTCCCCCTCCGGGCAGGGGAAGTTTCATGGTGAAAACGGCGCCACGGCGGCCCTGGTCATCCGGATCGGCGTCGTCAATGGCGATCTTACCGCCATGCGCCCGAACGATTCCGGAAACGATGGCAAGCCCCAGACCGGCGCCGTTTACGTCCGAGTTGGCGCGCCAGAAACGGCGGAAGACCAGTTCCCGCTGCTCCGGCGGGATTCCACCCCCATGATCCCTGACCGTGACCTTTCCGTCGTCGCCGACGCGGATTTCCACGACCGTACCAACCGGCGTGTAGTTGAGGGCGTTTTCGACCAGGTTGCCAATAGCTTGGCTCAAGGTTTCGGCATTGCCGGAAACGATCACCGGCTCCTCGGCACCCACAAGCGAGATGGATTTTCGCTGATCGATTGCATAGGCTCCCAGGTAGCTGACAACCTCGACGCAGACTGCCGAGAGGTCGGCACGCTCGTCCGCCCTGATTGTCAATGCCTCCAGCTGAGCGACTTTCAAAAGCTGCGAGACAATTCGATTCATCATCCGGATATCCGCCTTCAAAAGAGCTGCCTCATCCGGATCTTTGAGTTTCCCTATGCGGGCGGTAAGAATGGCCAGTGGCGTCCGCAACTGATGCGCGGCGTCGGCGGTAAACTTGCGCTGCATTTTGAAGCCACTCTCCAGCCGGCCCAAGGCCGAATTGACCGCCCGAACGAGCGGCAAAATCTCCGCCGGGATATCTCTTTCGGGGAGTCGGATGTCGGTCGCCGCCGGACCGATGGCCAAGGCCTGCCGGGATGCTGTCTTCAAAGGTTTCAAACCGTTCCTGATGGTGACAATGTTGATCAGCAGCAAGGCGCTGAACAGCAGCATCACCATCCATCCCGACGAGGTGAACGATTCTCCGACGATGGTATCAAGCATGATATCGTCATGCGGCTCGCCCTGCATGACCTGGATCCAGAACAACCGGCCGTGCCGCCTGACAGGCACCGTCGCGCCGAAACGCTCCAGCTTCTTGCCGGCGCTGGCCGGCAGACGGAAATAACTGATTTCCATGGACGATTGGGACAAACCGAAGGGGCTGAGACGTTTTTTATCGCCGTCAAGGGAAAACAACACTTCGCCGTCGGCATTCATCACCACGTAGGAGAATTCCCCTCCCAGCCTGGCGTAGGATTGCGCCAACACGTCCGGTAGCCGCAAACCGGGGACCCCGGCGCTGTCCATATCGAGGTGATTGGCGACATCGTTGGCCTGGGAAACGAGGGAACGGTCCCGCAAAGTATCGACGGTGCTGTAGAATTGAAAAGTCAGCACCGCCAAAACGATTACGAAAACGACACCCGTAATCACGCTCAATCGCCAAATAATTTTGCGAAGCAGAGAGCCCTGAGCGGAATCTCCGGACGCCATCGACACTTAAGTCCCTTCGACGGCGGCGTCGGCTTGGGACGTGGACATCAAATAGCCGACACCGCGAAGCGTATGGATGGTGATTTTCGCTCCCACGCTAGTCAGTTTTTTCCGCAACCTATGGACGGCGACCTCGACGGAATTGGAGGTGACTTGCTCATTGAACCCGTAAAGGTTCTCTTCGAGCGCGGCCTTGGTGACAACACGTCGCGCCGAACGCATGAGATTTTCCAGCAGGCTCAGTTCGCGAGGCGAAAGAGAGATGTCCTTGCCGGCAACCGACACCACCCGGGTGATCGTATCGAAGGTCACGTTGCCGACATTCAGCGTCACCCCCAGCGCGCCGCCGGGACGGCGCAGCAGGGCCTTGACGCGGGCGATAAGTTCCTCCATTTCAAAGGGCTTCAGCACGTAGTCATCGGCGCCGCGGTTCAATCCCTTTACCCTGTCCTCAAGGCCGTCACGGGCGGTCAGGATCAGCACCGGGGTGCTGTCGCCACGGTCGCGCAGGGCCGCCAGAACCTCCATGCCGTCGGAATCCGGAAGTCCAAGATCGAGCACGACGGCGCTGTATTGAGCGATGGCGACGGCGGCGATAGCCTCATCGGCCAAACGGAAGCAATCGACGGTAAATCCCGCCTTTTCCAGTTCCTCCAAAAGAAGACCGGACAATTCCCTATTATCTTCTATGACCAGAAGTCTCACGTCTCGGATCTCGGTCGTGTCCGATAGTTGGTGGAAATTTGTTTTCGGCGTAGCTCCCGATCCCGATAGTCACTCAATCATGCGGCGAGGTCAAGCGGCTGCTCGACAG
>MPMB02168630.1_pt1 | contig 40177 bp, 35 predicted proteins | sample 1617371 | NCBI WGS metagenome assembly MPMB02 (sample SAMN05944808, study PRJNA350692) | marine metagenome | biome: marine; feature: ODZ; material: water; isolation source: 300 m water sample filtered on 0.2 um supor filter | place: Pacific Ocean | collected 2012-04-08 | depth 300m m
GCCGGGGTTTGAAGTCCGAACGGAACACCACGCGGCCGATGTGTCGGCCTGGGCAAACAGTGCTGGCCATTGATCTCCGGGACGGGCAAGATGCGAAATAATATTCGACGGCCCGCGAACGTGGTCCTGGACTTCAAACGCGCCGCCCGGAGGGAAGAAAAAGAGCGGTCGAGCCGGCCTGGTATCCGGGCGGCGGTGTTACGGGAAATCATTTACGATTCGAACGGATGAACGCCAAAAAATCGGTTGCTAAAACCTCGATGACAATCAGCCAAATAAGCGATCTCCCCAAATTAGTCGAACTCGACGACACCACCAAGGACATCGTCCTCGGTTCCTTGAAGCTTGTGCTCAAAAGACTCAAGAACAAAGAGTTGATTGCCGCCGAGATCGAATACCGGGACCTGCTCAACGATCCCAACCGGATGCACGAATTCATCGCCTGTTTCAAAAAAAACCTGAAGGTCGGCCGCGATCTCGCCTTGAACCAGCGGGGCCAACCGGTGAAGAATTTTTCCGAACAACTGGTCTGCGGCATGTCGCTGGCCCAGATCGAACGCCTTTTGGTCTATACCTGCGCCAAGAAAATCTACCGCAAGAAGGCGGCGGAAGAAGACCGCCAGAAAACCGCGAAACCCAAGGATGCCAAAAAAGGATGGCTGCGGGGCGGCAAGCAGGCCGGCAAGCAGGCCGCCAAGAAAACAACCTCCGAGGTGCCCGATGAGATCAAGGCCATCATTGCCTTTGACTGGCAGTTGCCGATGTTGGAAACCTACGTCTTCCGGCTGCGACATGGGCATCTCATGGAATTGGGTGACGGGGTGCTGGCGATCAAATCGCCCGAGGCCCTCGAAGTGGTGGCCGCAACCGACCCCGTGAGCTTGAAAGGGGCGAAACAAGCGGTGGGAGAAAGGTTCCTGGAAATGCTGGAGGCCAATGCCGCCGCCGTTCTGGGCTTGGCGTGCTGCGATAAAAAGAAGCTGGCAATGATCTCTCAGTTTGCCGGTCGCCGCGTTTGGGATGTTTTTGCCGGCGATCCGGAACTCTTGGTCGAAATCCTCGGCTGCGAACGGTATATCCTCAAGGCCTTGGGCCCGAGCGCCGCCGACCTTGGCGTCGAATCCTTTCACGCTCTCGAGGGCATCTCCGAGACGGTGCTGGAACCGTTACTGGAAGCCTTCCGCGAGGTTTTCGGCGAGCGCGGAAAAGTGCTCCTCAACGACCCGGATTTTGTCGGCAACCACCTGAGAAAAGTCGCCAGGGATTTCCGCTCGATGAGCGCCAAAACCGAAGGCGAGATGCAATCGATCAAGAATTCCGCCGTCATCGTGTTGCAAACGATACAGCAGGAAATCGCCGCCGGCCGATAACCTAAGGAACGGGCTTGGACCCGAGGAAAAAGACTCATGTTTTTCGTCAAGCGCGACTCTGGGGGGCGGGTGGAGGCCCTTTTCAGGAACAAGCCCCAAAACGATGCCGAGGAACTGCCCGCCGGCCATCCCGACATCATGGATTTCCTGACCGGCGGGGGGAAAAAAACCAAGGCCGTTTGGGCCGAGGCCGACCTCGGCATGGCCAGGGTGCTCGAGGACCTGATCGTGATCCTTTTGCGCCGGGAAGTGGTTTCCTTTACCGACCTGCCGCTGGAAGCCCAGCAAAAACTGGTCATCCGTCACAATAAGCGCGGCGATCTCGGCTTCGTCGCCCGCCTTTTCCCGTCCAGCGACGACGACGAGCTGGGCGACTAAGAGTCTGGCTTGAAAGTCGGTCTGATCGTTGACAGCGCCTTTGCGGACTACTATTTCTTGCCCCGGCTGGGAAGTGACCGGTCGACCCTCCGCACCCTTTAAATTTTTGGCGAGGAAAATTCATGTTCGGCGCCATCGCCAAGCGAGTGTTCGGCTCCGCCAACGAGCGCTACCTGAAAACTCTGCAAAAGGACGTTGCCGCCATCAACGCCCTGGAAGCGGGACTGGAAGGGCTGAGCGACGAGGACCTGGCGGCGCGTACGCCCTGGCTAAAGGGGCGGCTGCAAGCCGGCGAGGAATTGGACGATCTTCTGGTCGACGCCTTCGCCACCGTTCGCGAGGCCTCGAAACGAGCCCTCGGGCAACGCCCTTTCGACGTTCAGCTCATGGGCGGAATCGTGCTGTACAAGGGCATGATCGCCGAGATGAAAACCGGCGAGGGCAAGACCCTGGCGGCGACCCTGCCTGTCTACCTCAACGCGCTGAAAAGCGAGGGTGTGCATGTGGTCACGGTCAACGACTACCTGGCCCAGCGCGACGCCGATTGGATGGGCAAAATCTACCAGTTTCTCGGGATCAGCGTCGGCTTCATCGTCCACGGTCTCAATGACGCCGAACGCCAGGAGGCTTATGCCGCCGACGTGACCTACGGGACCAACAACGAACTGGGCTTCGACTATCTGCGCGACAACATGAAGTTCAGTCTCGAAGAGATGGTCCAGCGGCGCTTCTCATACGCCATCGTCGACGAAGTGGACTCTATTCTCATTGACGAAGCGCGTACGCCGCTGATCATCTCCGGCCAGGCCGAGGATTCGTCCGAACTTTACAACGCCATCGACAAGATCATCCCCAAATTGACGCCCGAGGATTACGAAAAAGACGAAAAGCTTCGCGCCGCCACCTTCACCGAGGCCGGCACCGACAAGCTGGAGGTCCTGCTTAAGGAAACCGGATTGCTGACCGGCGGCAACCTCTATGACCTGAACAATATTTTGCTGGTCCATCACGCCAATCAGGCATTGCGCGCCCATATGCTCTACTCCCGCGATACCGATTACATCGTCAAGGACGACAAGGTCATCATTATCGACGAGTTCACCGGCCGGATGATGGAAGGAAGGCGCTTTTCCGAGGGCCTGCACCAGGCGCTGGAAGCCAAGGAAGACGTCCACATCCAGAACGAGAACCAGACTCTCGCCTCGATCACCTTTCAAAATTATTTCCGGCTCTATCCGAAACTTGCCGGCATGACCGGCACGGCGATGACCGAAGCCGGCGAGTTCTCGGAAATCTACAAACTCGAAGTGGTGGAAATTCCCACCAACCTGCCTTGCGTCCGCGACGACGTGGACGACGAGGTCTACCGGACGACGCGGGAAAAGGACGAGGCCATCATTGAGCAGATCATCATCTGCCGCAAACGCAAACAACCGGTCCTGGTCGGCACCGTCAGCATCGAAAAATCCGAGCATTTGTCTCGCTTGCTGAAGAAGAAAAAGGTCGGCCACCAAGTGTTGAACGCTCGCTATCATGGACAGGAGGCTTTGATCATCGCTCAGGCGGGGACGCCGGGAACGGTGACCATCGCCACCAACATGGCCGGCCGCGGCACCGATATCCAGCTCGGCGGCAACGCCGATATGCGCGTCGATCAGGAACTCAACGATCCCGGCGACAAGGCGGGCACGAAGCGCATCCTCGCCGATGTGGAAGCCAAGAAAGCGGTGGTGATCGAGGCCGGCGGCGTCATGATCATCGGCACCGAACGTCACGAGAGCCGCCGCATCGACAACCAATTGCGCGGCCGCTCGGGACGCCAGGGCGATCCCGGAGCGTCCAAGTTCTATCTTTCCCTGGAAGACGACCTGATGCGCATATTCGGCTCCGAGCGTATCGATTCCATGTTGCAGAAACTGGGCTTGGAGGATGGCGAGGCCATCGTCCACCCCTGGGTCAACAAGGCCCTGGAAAAGGCCCAGCAAAAGGTCGAGGCGAGAAACTTCGAGATCAGAAAGAACCTCCTGAAATTCGATAACGTCATGAACGACCAGCGCAAGGTGATCTATGAACAGCGCAAGGATTTGATGTCCGCCGAGAATGTATCCGATGACTTGGCCGATATGCGCTTCGAGGTCATCAACGAAATGGTCGCCCGCTGCATTCCCGAGAAATCCTATTCCGAGCAATGGAATACCGGCGCCCTGCACGAGGAGGTGTTGAGGGTCTTGGGCCAGGACCTGCCGATCTCCGACTGGGCCAAGGAGGAAGGCATCGCCGATACCGAAATCCGCGAGCGCCTGATCGAATCCACCGACCGGATGATGGCGGAAAAAACCGCCACTTACGGTCCCGAGGTCATCCAGACGGTAGAGAAAAACTTGCTCCTGCAGCTTCTCGATCAGGTGTGGAAGGAGCACTTGCTGACTCTCGACCACCTGCGCCAAGGCATCGGGCTGCGCGCCTACGGCCAGCGCGATCCCTTGAACGAATACAAACGCGAGGCTTTCGGTCTGTTCGAGACCATGTTGGAAATCCTCCGCGAACGCATCACCCAGATCCTCTCCCACGTTGAGCTGGAAATGATGCCGGAGGAGGAGATGTTGTTCCAGCGCAACCCGCAGAGGATGATGGAGACCCGCGATGACCCGGCGTTTCGGGAAGCGGGCGAACCTCCCATGCCGGCGGACGAGGCGGGCTCGGTGGTGCCGTTGCGGCGGCGCCGGGCGGCGACGGTCGTCGATCCCGGCAATCCGGCCACCTGGGGCCGGGTTTCCCGCAACGCCAAGTGCCCCTGCGGTTCGGGCAAGAAATACAAGCGCTGCCACGGCAGGGTGGCGTAGGGCGGGGCGGCCGCCAACGCTCAACCGGTGAAAAGGGAGATGGGCGATTTCATCAGGACATACGGGAAAAGGCTGCTTTTCATCCCCCCGGTTGTTCTAGGGGGCTTGGTCCTTGCCTTCGCCGTCGGCGGCCGCGGCGGGCCGGAGCGTTCCCCCGCCGTCGAGGCCGCTGTCACGGTGAGAGTGATCGCCGTCCCCGAAGTGACCCTGGTGCCCAGGGCTTTGGGATACGGCATCGTTCAGCCGGGCACTGTCTGGGAGGCCGTCGCCGAGGTCGGCGGCCAGGTCGTCTGGACCCATCCCCAGCTCAAGAAAGGCGCCATCCTGGCCAAGGGCGCGGTGCTTTTGCGTATTGACCCAAGACAGTACGAACTGGCCGTGGCCCAGACCGAGGCCAACAGCCGCCAGGTCGAGGCCCAGTTGGCGGAACTCAAGGTCAAGGAGGCCAATACCAGGTCCTTGCTGAAGATAGAGGAACGCAGCCTCGAACTCCTCCGCAAGAACCTGGAGCGCAAGAACCAGCTGCTGAACCGCAAGGCCGTTTCCCAGGCCGCCGTCGACAACGAGGAAAGGAACGTCCTGGTCGGCCGGCAGTCGGTCCAGTCCCTGAAGAACACCCTCAACCTGATCCCCGCCGAGCGTCATGCCCTGGAAGCGGAACTTGCCCTTTACCAAGCGCAATTGGGCAAGGCGCGTCTCGACCTTGCGCGGACGACGATCACCGCCCCCTTCGACAGCCGGATTTCCGAAGTCAACGTGGAAATGACCCAATACGCCGCCCAGGGCAAGGTGCTGGCCGTCGCCGACGGCATCGGCGTTTCCGAGGTTTCGGCCCAGGTCCCCATCGGCGGGCTGAACAACCTGATGTCGTCGGCGGGCGATATCCCGGCCCATATGGGAACCTTGATGGATAACCTGCCGGAGCTGCTGGGGTTTTCGGCGGTGGTCCGGCTCCGCTCCGGCAACATCAACGCGGAATGGAAGGCCCGCTTCACCCGCATCAGCGACACCATCGATCCCAAGACCAGGACCGTCGGCGTCATTGTCGCTGTCGACGACCCCTATCGGCATGTTGTTCACGGCGTCCGCCTGCCGCTGGCCAAGAACATGTTCGTCGAGGTGGAACTCGCCGGCAGGCCGCGCCCGAACCAAGTGGTGATCCCCCGCTCCGCCCTGCATTCGGGCCGGGTCTACATCGTCAACGGCGAAGACCGCCTGGAAAAGCGGAAGGTCGGGGTGGCATTCAAGCAGACCAATTTCGCCAACATGGAAAGCGGTCTCGCCGCCGGCGAGCGGATTGTGATCTCGGACCTGATCCCGGCGGTGGACGGAATGAAGCTCGCTCCCGTCCTCGACGAGGCGGCGGCCCGCGCCCTGATCGACGAGGCGGAGGGGCGGAGCTCGGTCAGATGATCCGCTATTTCGCCTCCCATCCGACGGCGGCGAACCTGTTGATGATCGCCTTCGTCGTCGTCGGGCTTTATTCCTTTCCCAACGTCAAGCGCGAAACCTTTCCCGACATCCCACCCGATGAAGTGCGGGTTCGCGTTGCCTATCCCGGCGCCAGCGCCACCGAGGTCGAAAGCGCCATCTGCGAACGGATCGAGGACGCCATCGACGGCGTCAACAATGTCAGCGAAATCCGCTGCGAGGCCCGGGAAGGCCTGGGGACGGCGACCGTCTTGATGGAGGACGGCGCCGATTTCAATAACTTCCACAACGATATCAAGAACGAGGCCGAGGCCATCGGCACCTGGCCCCTACAGGTGGAAACCCCGGTCGTCACCCAACTGGGGCGCACCGATTTCGTTGTCGCCATCGCCGTCACCGGACCGATGTCGCCGCCCGATCTCAAGGCCTATGCCGAGCAGCTCAAGGACAAGCTGCTGAGGGTGCCCGAGATTTCCCAGGTGGTCGTCAAGGGCTTTTCAGACCATCAGATCCGCATAGAGATCCCGGCCCTGACGCTGCGCCAGTACGGGCTCAGCGTGTCCGGGATCGCCGACGTGATCGGGCGCCAGAGCGTCAACCTTCCCGCCGGCGTCATCGAAAGCTCGTCCCAGGAAGTGCTGATCCGTTTCATGGACGAACGCCGCAGCGCCGAGGCCTTCCGCGACCTGATCGTGGTCTCCGGGGAGAGCGGCGCCGAGATACTGCTGGGCGACATCGCGGCCATCACCGACCGTTTCGAACTGGACGAGGACAAGATCGTTTTCAACGGCCGCCGCGCCGCCATTCTCGAAATCATCAAGACCCGTTCCGAAGACACGCTCGTCGTCGTCGACGCGGTGAAAAGGTTCATCGGCGAGGAACGCCGGACGGCGCCCAGGGGGGTCGAGTTCAGGCTGACCAAAAACGTCTCTTCCATTGTCCGCGACCGCTTGGGGATGCTGGTCAGGAACGGCGTCAAGGGGCTGGTCCTGGTCTTCCTGACCATGTGGCTTTTCTTCAGCTTCCGGTTTTCGTTCTGGGTGGCCATGGGCCTGCCCATATCCCTTTTCGGCACCATTTTCGTCATGTCGATGTTCGGAATTTCCTTCGACATGATCTCCATAGTCGGCCTGTTGATCGCCGTCGGCCTGTTGATGGACGATGCCATCGTGCTGTCGGAAAACATCGCCACCCATATGAGTAAGGGCAAGTCCGCCGTCGAGGCCGCCATCGACGGGACCCGGCAGGTGTCGCCGGGGGTGCTCGCCTCCTTCGTCACCACCGTCTTCGTCTTCGGCTCGCTGATGTTCCTCAAGGGCCATATCGGGGCCATCCTGCGGGTGTTGCCGATCGTCCTGATCGTGACGCTCTCGGTGTCGCTGCTCGAAGCCTTCTTTATCCTTCCCCATCACCTGGCCCACTCGCGGCCGGGCGGGGGCAGTAGGGAGCCGTCCGGGTTTCGCCGCCGTTTCGAGGCGTTCCTGGAACAGTTGCGCGAAAACGTCGTCGGGCGGACCGTCGACATGGCCGTCGAATGGCGCTACCTGACCCTGGGCGGGGTGATCTGCCTTTTCCTTCTGTCGCTCAGCGTCATCGCCGCCGGGGGGTTGAAGTTCCTTGCCTTTCCGGACATCGACGGCAATGTCATCGAGGCCCGGATCCTGCTGCCCCAGGGGACGCCGCTGAAACGGACGGAAGCAGTCGTCGGCCGCATCGGCGAGGCGCTCGAACGGGTCAACACCGCCTTCGCCCCACGCCAGCCGGCAGGCAAGCCCCTGGTGCGGAACGTCAACGTCCAGTACGGCTTCAACAGGGACGCCCACGAATCGGGTCCGCACGTGGCGACCGTTTCGGCGGACCTGCTGGACGCCGAGATCCGCGACGGGCCGCTGGACGAAATCGTCGGGCTCTGGCGCCAGGAGGCCGGCGCGCTGGCGGACGTCATCGCCGTCAACTTCGTCGAATTCCGGCACGGGCCGGCGGGGCGGGCCATCGACATCCGCCTGCGCGGGGACGGCCTCGACGAGTTGAAGGAGGTCTCCCTGGAGCTACAGAGCTGGCTGAAGTCCTACAGGGGCGTCCTCGACCTCACCGACGACCTTCGTCCCGGCAAGCCGGAAATCCGCCTGCGGCTTCACGAAGGCGCGATGGCGCTGGGGCTGGACGCGGCCGGAATCGCCGATCAGTTGCGCTCGGCTTTTTTCGGCAAGACCGCCAATGAGATTCAGGTGGGATCGGAAAGCCTCGAAATCGACATCCGTCTGGCCGGCGCCGACCGCGACAGCCTGGCCGACCTGGAATACTTCACGGTGACCGCCGCCGACGGCCAGCAGGTGCCCTTGGGGACGGTGGCGGAGATCGAAAAGGGACGCGGCTACTCGCGCATCGCCCGAATCAACGGTTCAAGGATGGTGACCATACAGGGCGAGGTCGATATGGAAATCGCCAACGCCGCCGAGATCATCCGCGATACAAAGACAAGGTTCCTGGACAGCCTTTTCAAACGCCATCCGTCGATCAGCGTCACTTACGAAGGCCAGGTCAAGGAGGGCGGCACCACCGGGATGTCGGTGGTCCAGGGGTTCATGCTCGGCCTGGTCGGGGTTTTCCTGCTGCTGTCTTTCCTGTTCAGCAGTTACGCCGAGCCCGTCGTGGTGATGACCGCCATCCCCCTGGGGCTCATCGGGGTCATATGGGGGCACCTGCTGATGGGGCTGGACCTGTCCATGCCGTCCATGGTGGGCTTCGCCTCGCTGGCCGGCATCGTGATCAACGATTCGATCCTGCTGATCTATTTCATCAGGATCCAGCGGCGCCAGGGACGAGACGCCGTCGAGGCCGCCAAGCTGGCCAGCCGCCAGAGGTTCCGGGCCGTCCTGTTGACCTCGCTGACGACCGTCGCCGGCCTGTCGCCGTTGCTGGCCGAGGGAAGCCTTCAGGCGCAGGTTCTGAAGCCCCTGGTCACCAGCCTCGCCTTCGGTCTCGTCGCTTCGACCCTGCTGGTGCTGTTCGTGGTGCCCGTCATCTACGCCATCCTCGACGATTTCGGGCTGATCGAAAAGGTGGAGAACGAATCCCCCGCCGGCGCGGCGGCGCCGACATCCGCCGCCGAATGAACGCATGCCGTTCGTTTTCACCGGCCGCGAGAAACTTCTTCATCTCATGCCCAAAGGCGGCGGCGGCCGGTTAGGGCTCGTCACAAAATAACCGCGTCACTTCACTTCCGTCGTCATGGCCGGACTTGATCCGGCCATGACGACGGAAGGGAGGATGGTGATTCATTTATTCTGTTACGGTCACTTAGCTCGGGATTTTTTGGCCCAGTTCCAGATATTTTTCACGGCGGCGGACTTTAAGCGCACCGCCGTCCAGACTTGACAGCTCCTTAAGGGCCTGCTCGATGGCGTCGCCGACGGCGGCAATGGTTTCGGCCGGGCAATGGTGAGCGCCGCCCAAGGGTTCTGGGATCACCTCGTCAATGACGCCTAGTTCCTCCAGGTCGGCGGAGGTCAACTTGAGTGCCTCGGCGGCGGCTTCAGCGGCGTTATTGCTATCGCGCCAGAGGATCGAGGCACATCCTTCCGGCGAGATCACCGAATAAATGGAATGCTCCAGCATCAGCACGGTGTTGGCGGCGGCCAGGGCGATGGCGCCGCCGGAGCCGCCCTCGCCGATGATGACGCTGACCAGCGGCACCTTGAGGCCGAGGCAAGTCTCGACGCTTCTGGCGATGGCTTCGGCCTGACCGCGAGCTTCGGCTTCGACGCCAGGGTAGGCGCCAGGGGTGTCAACCAAAGTGATCACCGGCAGCTTGAATCGGTCGGCTAGTTTCATAAGCCGCCGCGCCTTGCGATAGCCTTCGGGCTTGGCCATGCCGAAATTGTGATGGATACGGGTTTTGGTGTCGGTGCCCTTCTCGTGGCCGATGACAACCACGGATGAACCCCGAAAACGCCCCAGGCCGCTGATGATGGCGTGATCCTCGGAAAAAGCCCGGTCACCGGCAAGCGGCGTGAAATCCTCGATCAGGGCGCCGATGTAATCGAGTGTATGGGGGCGGTCCGGATGGCGTGCGACCTGGGTCTTTTGCCAGGCGGTCAGCTTCGAATAGGTCTGACGGAGAAGCTTTTCTGCTTTGCCCTGGAGCTTGCTCAATTCCTCGGCGATTTTTGGATCGCCGGAATCCGGCAGCCGGCGCAATTCTTCTATCTTGCCTTCCAGCTCGGCGACGGGCTTCTCGAAATCCAGGAAATTATGCATGACGGGTATATATCACAGTAGATTCACGGAGGCGAAGAGGGATGTGATTCGAAACCCTTACCCTACCACCAAGCCCCTCAGGATGAACCTCCCAAACAGGCTCTTGGGGATGGGGCGGGATGGGGCGATCCGCAACGGCGGCATGCCGCTCAGGCCGAGGGAGGAATCGCCACCACGGCGGCGGCTATTTCGCTGAAAACGTCCGTCAGCTCCGCTTCCGTCACCCCGAAGCGAACGGTCATCGAGGGAAACCAGGGATAGCGCTCGGCGCCCAGGAAGCTCCAGTCCTCTTCCTTCCGGCTTCTGGTTACGCGCCACACCGGCAGTCCCAGCCCGCCCGCCATCATCGGCAGGTAAGTGTCGGCGGAGACGACGGCATCGAGAGCCTTGAGCAAGGCGGCGGTGTCGTCAAGATCGTCGATGAGATCGATGTCGTCCCAGGTCCTGAGTTCGACGCCGTGCCGCTCCTTGATTTCACTCCGTTCTTCCTCGCTCGGGTTGGCTTGGACGGCGATGAACTCGGTTTCGGGCAAGGAAAACAGCGGCGCCCAGCTTCGCAAAGGGGGATACCTGCCGGCGCGCCGCTCGGTCATATGGAGGGATCGCCAGGAGACCCCTACTTTCCGTCCCGTCCCCAGGCCGGCCAGGCGCCGGCGCCAGAACGCCACCCGTTGCCTGTCGGCGGCAAGATAGCCGGCGCCGCTCGGGAAACTTTCCAAGGTCGGCCTGAAGAACCGGGGCAGGCTGCCTTCGGGGACGAAGAAATCCACCGGCGGATGGGCTTCGAGCCAGTCGAAATTCCGCCACCGGCTCGGCCCGTCGGCGGTGAACTTGGCTTCCCCGTGTATGGCGGCGGCCGGAAAGGAACGGGCGAACAGCGGCACCAGGCGGCAATCTATTTCGACGATGACCCGGCCGGCCAGGGCGATGATGTCGGGGATGCAATTGGCGAACATGATCTGGTCGCCGATCCCCTGTTCGCCCCAGACGAGCACCGTCTTGTCGCGCAAGTCCTCGCCGTTCCACACTGTTTCGGTGAATGGCCCCAAGCTGCCGATGGTCGAACGCCATTCGAACTCGAGCCAGCCCTTGGCGAGGTTGCCGGCGCTCAACAAAGCGATGGATTCGAAGGTGTCGGCCTTGGCGTAGGCGGGATCGAGGCGCAACGCCCGCCGATAATCGACCAGCGCTTCTTGAAGACGCCCTTCGGCCTTCAATGCTTCGCTGGCGGCGAAATGGGCCTCGGCCCTGTCGGGATCGGCCGCCAGGGCTTCGCGGCAGCGCGCTTTTACCTCGTCCAGTCCGGCCAGGGCCATGTCCGGCTCGATGCGAAGGGCGCGCCGAAAGCTGCAAGCGGCATCGCCCAGCCGGTCGAGTTTAATAAGGGCGGTCCCCAGGTCCCGATAATAGCCGGCGCATCCGGAATCAACGGCGATGGCCTTGCCGATCAGGTTGGCGGCCGTTTCGAAATTATTCACTTCCATGGAAAGCGAGCCAAGAAAATGCAGGGTTTCCGCCTGCTTGGGATCGGCGTCAAGGATTTCCCGTCCTTGCGCCAGCGCCTCTCGCAACCGTCCGGCCCGGCGCAGACGTTTGGCGGCGGCGAGCTTCTCGCCGACAGCCGTGGCCGGCGGCGGCGGAGTCGGCGGGGCCGGGTGGTTTTGTTTTTTCCGTTTCGCCTGCCGGCGCTTTTGTTTGCGGTTCAAGGACGTCACCTGTCGCTTGCGCCCGTTGACGAACAAGGCTTCGAGGAATTGCGCGCCAGCCCTTGTGCCCGCCGCCAATTTCACCCACCTAATGATTCAGAGTCAACGACGGGTGGCTTTCAAATTAAATTCGGTGACAGCATACTTAATTCCAACCGTCGGGCATGGAAGTCGCGGAATCTCCGATCTTGGAAATAAGTATGCTGTCACCGAATTTAATGTCACCGAATTTAATTTGAACGCCCGGCACACTAGGCAAAATTTGCCGCATTGTTAACCTGTTCTTCACGATCCTTTCCTAGCATCAAAGCAAAATAAAAGGGGTCGTGACGACGGTTGACGCGACGGCCTCCCAGGTTCTGGACGAGGGATAAACCGTGGAAACCTTCCTACAAGCATTGCGCAGCCTTGGCCCAATGCGGCTGGCCGTTATGGGCGCCGTGATTTTGGGCCTGATCGGTTTTTTCGTTTTTCTCACCACCCGGCTGACAACGCCCCAGATGGAGCTTCTTTTCGGCGAACTCGACTCCTCGGATTCGGCCCGCATCGTCGGCCAGCTCGAAAGCTCCAACACCGCCTATGAACTGCGTGCCAACGGCAGCCAGGTTTTCGTCCCCAGCGACAAGGTCGCCCAGTTGCGTTTGACCATGGCCGAGCAAGGCCTCAGCGGCGGGTCCATTGGCTATGAGATCTTCGATGACGCCGATGCCCTGGGCACAACCAACTTCCTTCAGAACATCAGCCTGATCCGCGCCCTCGAGGGTGAACTGGTCCGCTCCATCAAAACGATCGAGAGCGTGCGGGCGGCCCGCGTTCACTTGGTGTTGCCCCGGCGCGAGTTGTTCAGCCGCGAAAAACAGCAACCCCGCGCCTCCATCCTCGTCAAAATGCGGGGCGCGACCCGGCTCAGCAATGAACAGGTTTCGGCGGTCCAGCACTTGGTCGCCGCCGCCGTGCCGGGGTTGATTCCCAGCCGCATTTCCATCGTCGACGACAAGGGCTCTCTGCTCGCCCGCGGTTTCGAGGATAAAGACAGCCCCGCCGCGATGGCCGCCAAAAGCGAGGAAAGGCGGCGGGCGTTCGAAAACCGTCTCGCCCGCACCATCGAGGCACTGCTTGAAAAAACGGTCGGCTTCGGAAAGGTGCGGGCGGAAGTGACGGCCGATATGGACTTCGACCTCATCAGCACCAATGAGGAGACGTTCAGCCCCGACGGCCAGGTGGTCCGTTCCACCCAGTCCGTCGAGGAGCAATCCCAAAGCCGGGATGCCGAGGCCAACCAGCCGGTCAGCGTCGCCACCAACCTGCCCGACGCCAACCTTGGCGGCGGCGAGGGAGGCGCCAGCTCATCCACCTCGGAAAACCGCACGGAAGAAACCGTCAATTACGAAATCTCCAAGAAAGTCATCAGTCACGTACGGGACGCGGGAATCGTCAAGCGGCTTTCGGTGGCCGTGCTGGTGGACGGCATCCTGAGTACCAGCGAGGAGGGCGAAACGACCTATGAAGATCGTAGCAAGAAAGATATGCAGTTCTTCGGCACCCTGGTGCGCGCTGCCATCGGATTCGACGGAGATCGGGGCGATTCAGTCGACATCATCAACATGAGATTCGAGGCGCAGGATATGGAGCTTGACGAGGCATTGGAGCTGTTCTTCGGCCTCGACAAAAACGACATGTTGCGCATGGCCGAAATCCTGGTCTTGAGCATTGTCGCCATTCTGGTCATTCTATTGGTGGTGCGGCCGCTGGTCAGCCGCGCCTTCGAGGCCATTCCGTCAGGTCTCGGCGCTTTGGGAGCGGAAGCGCGGTTGTTGGCCGAGGGAGCGGCCCCGGCCTTGGCGGCGCCCGGGGCGCCGGGCGAGATACCGGAAGCCGAGATGGAAAAGTTCGAGGAAATGATCGACATCGAACGGATCGAGGGCCGGGTCAAGGCTTCATCGGTGAAGAGAGTGGGTGAAATCGTCGAAAAGCATCCGGCGGAAGCGTTGGCAATCGTCCGCACTTGGATGTATCAGGAAAGTTAGGAGGACCGAACCATGGCCAAAGTCAAAGACGAATACCGCAACCTGACAGGCCCGCAAAAAGCATCTATTTTCATGCTCGCCCTGGGCCAGGAACATTCCTCCAAACTTTTCGAAATGATGGACGACGAGGAAATCAGGGACCTTTCCCAGACCATGTCGCAACTCGGCGGCATCGGCTCCACCGTCGTCGAGCGGCTGTTCGTGGAATTCGCCGATCAGCTTTCCTCCGCCGGTTCCCTGGTCGGCAGCTTCGACAGCACCGAACGCTTGCTCTTCTCGACCCTGCCCGAGGACCGGGTCTCTCAGATCATGGAGGAAATCCGGGGGCCGGCGGGGCGCACCATGTGGGACAAACTGGGCAACGTCAATGAAGCCGTCCTCGCCAATTACCTGAAAAACGAGTATCCGCAGACGGTCGCCGTCGTCTTGTCGAAGGTCAAGCCGGATCATGCGGCAAGGGTTCTGGCCATTCTCCCCGAGAACTTTTCCCTGGAAGTGATCATGCGCATGCTGCGCATGGAATCCGTGCAAAAAGATATTCTCGATCACGTTGAAAAAACGTTGAGGACGGAGTTCATGACCAACCTGGCGCGGACAGCTCGCCGGGATTCCCATGAATTGATGGCCGATATTTTCAACAATTTGGACCGCAACACGGAAAGCCGGTTCTTGACAAGCCTCGAAGAGCGTAACCGGGAATCGGCCGAACGCATCAAGGCCTTGATGTTCACCTTCGACGATCTGTCGCGCCTTGATGCCGGCGGCGTCCAAAGGCTTTTGCGGCAGGCTGAAAAAGATCAGCTTGCCTTGGCCCTGAAGGGAGCCTCGGACGAAGTCAAGAATCTGTTCTTCAAGAACATGTCCGAGCGTGCCGGCAAGATGATGAAGGAAGATATGGAGGCCATGGGCGCGGTTCGTTTAAAAGATGTGGACGATGCCCAAGCCGTCATCGTCTCCGCCGCCAAAGCCCTCGCCGACGCCGGCGAAATCGTCATCTCCGGCGGCGGCGAAGAGGACGAACTGGTTTACTGATGCCCTGGCGTTGTACCGAGGCGGAATCGCCGCCGGTCGAGCAGGCCTGATAACGATCTCGCGCCGCCGGTTCCGCCGGTAAAACGCTAACCTGCTGAATGGAAGCCACGAACATGCCGGCGTTGAAGAAGTTTCTTTTTGACACACCCTTTGACACACCCTTTGACAGGCCCGAAAAGCAGGAAGAAGAAAAGGCCCCCGAAGTCGAGGAAAGCCAACCGGAAGAGGAAGCTCCTCCCACCTACAGCGAAGAGGAAGTGAACGCGGCACGCGAGGAAGGATTTGCCGCCGGCAAGAAAGAAGGCATTGCCGAGGCCGCGAACGCCACGGAACACCAAATCATGGAGCTGTTGAAAAAGATGGAAGGGCAATATACCAAACTCTTCCGGATCCAGAATGAGAGCAATTCCGCCACTGCCCGCGACGCCACCGCCGTGGCTGTCGTCGTGGCCCGCAAGGTTCTCCCCGACCTCAATCAGCGCAATGCTCTTGGCGAGGTGGAAAGGTTCGCCGAAATGGCCTTGGAAAAGGTCATAAAGGAACCCCATGTGGTGATGCGCGTCAATCCGCGAATATACGGCCCGTTGGCCAAAAGGATCGACGCCTTGATTGCTGGCAAGGAATACGCGGGGCAAATCAAGCTCATGGCGGATGACGGCATCCCCGTGGGCGATTGCCGGATGGAATGGCGCAACGGCGGCGGCGAGCGTAATCTCGCCGCCAAGATGCGGGAAATCGACGAGATCATCGAGCGCAACCTCGGCTCCAGCGTTACCGTCACCGACGGCGCCGCCGGGGACAGCGAAAGCGTCGCCGGCGAAGGCTTGCAATCCATCGGCGTGGAAAGCCGTGAACCGCCCCCGGAGCAAAGCCAGGAAGCCTTGGACGGGACCAACGCCGGGGATGGGGATATGGCGAACGGCGTGGAAAGCCGCGAACCGCCCCCGGAGCAAAGCCGGGAAACCTTGGACGGGGCCAATGCCGGGGATGGGGATATGGCGAACGGCGTGGAAAGCCGCGAACCGCCCCCGGAGCAAAGCCAGGAAACCTTGGACGGGGCCAACGCCGAGGATAGTGATATTGCGAATATCGAACAGCCTGAAAATGCGGCCGGCACGGGCGATGCCAATCAAGGCCCTGAAAGCGGGCAAGCCGCCCCTCCCGGCGACGGTGGGGAAAACGCCGCCATCGGCGAAGATGAAACCGCCGAAGCGGACATGCCGGCACCATCGGGCAAAGATGACGGCGCCGAAGAGACAGCGGCCGGCGAGGGAACCAACGCCGACAAGGAACAGGCCGTTTCCTCCCCTGGGGACGGTTAATTTTTAGGAATGGGCCATGGCTGAAGAGAAGAGTTTCAAACCTTCGGAAATTGGCGAGGACGAAGAACCCGGAACCGGTGAAACCGGCCGCGCCGAGGCGCCGTCCCCGGAGCCTTCGCCAACCTCCGGCGTCGCCGACCTGCCCCGTAGCGCGCAAGACCTGGAGGCGGTCTACGATATCCCTGTTCAGGTTTCCGCCATCCTCGGCAAGAGCACCATGCAGGTGAGCCAACTTCTCAAGCTCGGCCGCGGCGCCGTTGTCGAGCTGGACCGAAAGATCGGCGAAGCCATCGACATCTATGTCAACAACCGTTTGGTCGCGCGTGGCGAGGTGGTTGTCGTCGAAGACCGCCTCGGCGTGACGATGACCGAAATCATCAAGACCGAGCTATAAAGGCGGACCCGATGGCCGACAGCGAACCAGGGTTCCAGGTCACCGCGGCCAAGTCTTCCATGGATTTTGCGACGGTTCTCGGCCTTATCAGCGGTTTCGGTTTGGTGATATCAGCGATTGTCCTTGGCGGCTCGCCGGAATCGTTCATCAATCCGCCATCGGTGTTGATCGTCATTGGCGGCACTCTGGCCATCACCACCATTTGTTATTCCATACCGGAGGTGCTTCACACCTTCAGGGTGGTCATGAAGACGGTTTTTTACAGCGCCCGCGATCCTTCCGAAGCGGCAATCCAGGTTCTGCAGGTGGCCGAAATGGCGCGCAAGCAGGGGGTTCTGGCCCTGCAAGGCGTGCTCGAGCCCATGCAAGGCGAGCCCTTCCTGCACAAAGGCATGTCCATGGTTGTCGACGGCACCCCAGGCGAGGAAGTGGAGGTCATCATGCGCCGCGACATGAACGCCACGATTCAGCGTCACGTAAAAAGCACCGGCGTGCTTCGCAAGGCGGCCGAGTTTGCCCCCGCCATGGGTCTGATCGGGACTCTCATCGGTCTGGTCCAGATGCTAGGCGATCTGAATGACCCCTCGACCATCGGGCCTTCCATGGCGGTGGCGCTTCTCACCACCTTTTACGGCGCCGTCCTCGCCAACATGGTCTTTTCGCTCCTGGCCGCGAAACTTGAACGCAACTCGGCCGAAGAGGCCATGATCAGCAATGTCTACTTGATGGGCGCGGCCTCGATTGGCAGGCAGGAAAACCCGCGCCGGCTCGAGATGCTGCTCAACAGCGTCCTGCCGCCATCAAAACGCGTCCAGTATTTCGACTAGGGAAAGTCGGATCATGCAATTGCTCATCATCGGCACCTTGGCGGGTCAGATCGGCGGCGCTTCCCGGATCGCCATCTCGCGTGGCGCCAAGGTGCTGCAAGCGGACGATATCGAAGCCGGTCTCAAGACGTTGCGTTCGGGAAGCGGCGTCGATTTGGTGATGGCCGACGCCACCCTCGATATCGGAATGCTGGTCCAGAGCTTGAATTCCGAGCGCATCACCGTCCCCGTGGTTGCCGTGGGCATCGGCAACGACACCCAAACCGCCGTCCGGGCGATCAAGGCCGGCGCCATGGAGTACGTGCCGCTGCCGCCCGACCCCGATCTCATTGCCGCCGTTCTGGCCGCCGTCAGCGAGGAAAGTTCGGCAATCGTTTTCAAGGACGCCGGCATGAACGAGTTGTTCAAATTGGCCGAGCACGTGGCCTCTAGCGACGCCAGCATCATAGTCACCGGGGATTCGGGAACCGGTAAGGAACTGATGGCCCGTTACCTGCACGGGAAAAGTCGGCGGGCGCAAAAACGTTTCGTTGCCATCAACTGCGCGGCGATCCCCGAGAATCTCCTCGAATCCGAGCTTTTCGGTTACGAAAAGGGCGCCTTTACGGGCGCCGTAGGGCGGCGCATCGGCAAGTTCGAGGAAGCCAGCGGCGGTACGCTGCTCCTCGATGAGATCAGTGAGATGGATCCTCGGCTGCAGGCGAAGCTGTTGCGCGTCATCCAGGAACGGGAAATCGACCGGCTCGGCGGAAACAAGCCGATTAAGGTGAATGTGCGGATCATCGCCACGTCGAACAGAAACATGGAACAGGAAGTGGCGAACGGCAATTTCCGGGAGGACCTTTTCTTCCGCCTCAATGTGATTTCTCTACATATGCCGTCGCTTCGCGAAAGGCCCGAGGATATCGGTATCCTGGCGGAACATTTTGTCAAGAAATACGCCAAGGCCAACGGCGTGGAACCGTTGCCACTTTCGGCCGAGGCCAAGAAAATGCTCGCCAGGCATCCCTGGCCCGGCAATGTGCGCGAGCTTGAGAACGCCATTCACCGTGCCGTCCTCATGGCCAGCGGCGAGAAAATCGACGCCGCGGCCATTTCTCTCACGGGCTTCCTCGCCACCGGCGGGGTGGCCGCCGGAGGCGGCGGGCCGGAAGAAAACGCCTCCACCACGGAGAGCGCATCCGGTCTTGTCGGAAGCACCGTCGCCGAGGTGGAAAGGAACCTGATCATCGATACCTTGCTTCATTGCTTGGGCAACAGGACCCATGCCGCCAACATCCTCGGCATTTCCATCCGCACCCTCCGCAACAAGTTGAAACAATATCACGAGGATGGGTTTGCGGTACCCCAAGCCGGTAAATCCGAACGCCCGGCGGCATTGAAATGAACCTTCAAGGTCGATAAGCGGACATGGCCGAAGCAACACCCGAAGCGACATCGACAACGGAAGCCGACGCGGACTTCAGCAAAGTCCTGAAGTTCCTGAGCGGCCGTGGCGATATCGCCCTGGCTCTCGGTGTCGTCGCCATTCTGGTGGTTTTGATCTTGCCCTTGCCGACCTGGCTGATGGACGTCAGCCTGGCCTTTTCGATCACCTTCGCGGTTCTCATCCTGATGACCTCGTTGTTCGTCGTGAAACCGCTTCAATTCAACAGTTATCCGACGATTCTGTTGCTCGCCACCATGGTCCGGCTGGCTCTGAACATGGCATCGACCCGGCTGATCCTCGCCCATGGCCACGAAGGGACCCAGGCCGCCGGCAAGGTGATCCAGGCTTTCGGCGGCTTCGTCATGGGCGGCAATTTCGTCATCGGCATTATCGTTTTCGCCATCCTGGTCATCGTCAACTTCATCGTCATCACCAAGGGTTCGGGGCGCATCGCCGAAGTCTCCGCCCGCTTTACCCTGGACGCCATGCCCGGCAAGCAGATGGCCATCGACGCCGATCTCTCGACCGGCCTGATCGATGAGAGCGAGGCGCGGGCGCGGCGCAAGGAGCTCGAGGACGAAAGCACCTTTTTCGGGGCCATGGATGGTGCCTCGAAGTTCGTCCGCGGCGACGCCGTTGCCGGTCTTTTGATCACCTTCATCAACATCGTCGCCGGCATGATCATCGGCGTCGCCCAAATGGATCTGACTTTTGCCCAGGCGGCGGACACTTATACCCGGTTGACGGTGGGCGATGGCTTGGTGACGCAGATTCCGGCCCTCGTCGTCTCCACATCGGCCGGCTTGATGGTCACCAAGGCCGGCGTCGAAGGAGCAACGGATAAGGCGCTGTTCTCACAGCTTGGCGGTCAGCCCAAGGCCATGGGCTTGGTTTCCTTCCTGCTTGCCTCTCTGTCGCTCCTGCCGGGCATTCCGATGATCCCCTTTTTCTCACTGGCGGTCATCACGGGGGGTATTGCCTGGTATGTGCAGAGGGGTCAAGCACGGCTGGTCGAGGAAAAGCGGCTGCGCGACGAAGAGGAAGTCGGCGAACCGGCCAAGGTCGCCGAAGAGCCCATCTCAACGGCCTTGCGCATTGACATTCTGCGCTTGGAACTCGGCTATGGCTTGCTGGCCTTGATCAACAACCCGAAAGAAGGGCAAAAACTGACCGACCAGATCAAGGCCGTGCGCCGCCAGTTGGCCTCCGACATGGGTTTCGTCATGCCGAGCGTGCGCATCCAGGACAACATGCAGTTGCCGGCCAACTCCTACCTGATCAGGGTCAAGGAGATCGAGGCCGGTGGCGGCGACCTCAGACCCAACATGCTTCTTGTCATGGACCCGCGCGGCGAGGACATCACCCTTGCCGGCGAAAAGACCAACGAACCGGCATTCGGCTTGCCGGCCCTGTGGATCGAGGAACCGAACCGCGAGGAAGCGCTGTTCCGCGGCTACACCGTGGTTGACCCGTCAACGGTAATCACCACCCATCTCACCGAGGTGATCAAGGACAACATGCCGGAACTGTTGTCCTACGCTGAAACCCAGAAGCTCCTCGACGAACTGGACAAGGACCAACAAAAACTGATCGGCGACATGATCCCGACGCTCATATCCTTGGGCGGAGTCCAGCGGATATTGCAGAACCTGTTGGCGGAACGGATTTCCGTCCGCGACCTGCCGACCATCCTGGAGGGCATTTCGGAAGCCTGTGGCCATACCCGCAACGTCCTCATGATCACCGAGCACGTTCGCACCCGCCTGGCCCGCCAGATCAGCGACATGAACACCTCCGAGGCCGGCTACATTCCACTGATTGCCTTGTCGCCCGAATGGGAACAGGCTTTCGCCGAATCCCTTATTGGCAAGGGCGACGACAAGCAGCTGTCGATGCCGCCAAGCCGCTTGCAGGAGTTCATCTCAACCCTTCGCGGCACTTTCGAACGCCAAGCCATGATGGGGGAAAGTCCCGTGCTGTTGTCCAGTCCGGCGATCCGCCCCTATGTGCGCTCCATCGTTGAGCGCTTCCGCCCAATGACCATGGTGATGTCGCAAAACGAAGTTCACCCCAAGGTTCGCATCAAGACCGTGGGACAGGTCTAGCTCTTTAGCCGGTATTGTCCGTCATGCGCCTCAAGTCTTATTTCGCGCCGCCGATGGCTCGGGCCAAGAACAGCCGTCACCAGGCGGCATCATGACCCCGTCGCCGGCGCCCGCTCGGCGCCCATCCGCCCGGACCAAGGGAAGGAACATGATCGCCGTCGCCTCCGGCAAAGGCGGCGTTGGCAAGACTTGGCTGGCCATCAGCCTGGCCCACGCGCTGGCGAAGAGTTCCCTGCGCGTTTTGCTGTTCGACGGCGATCTGGGTTTGGCCAACCTGGACATCCAGTTGGGATTGATGCCCAAACACGACCTGGGCAATGTCATCGCCGGTCAACTGACCCTCAATCAGTCGGTCACGTCCTTTGAAGATGGAGGTTTCGACATCATCGCCGGGCGCTCGGGATCGGGGGGGCTCGCGGATCTCCCCGCCAGCCGCCTGCAAATCCTCGGCGACGATCTGACCCTGATGGCGTCAGGCTACGATAAAGTGATCCTGGATTTGAGCGCCGGCGTCGAGCGTACGGTCCGCCAGCTGACCCACAAGGTCGGCACTTGCCTGGTGCTCGCCACCAACGAGCCGACATCCCTTACCGATGCCTATGCCTTCATCAAGATTACCCATATGGAATGTCCCGGCGCCGATATCCGCATCATTGTCAACATGGCCAATTCCATCCGCGAGGGCGAGCGGACGTACAACACCTTGCTTAAAGCCTGTGAAGGATTCCTCAAAATATCGCCGCCGTTGCTGGGCATTATCCGCCGCGACGACAAAGTGCTCGACGCCATCCGCGCTCAGGCGTCGATCCTGACCCGTTATCCCAATTGCGAGGCCGCCACCGACGTGGAAACCATCGCCGGAAAAATTAAGGCATAATGCAACAGCCCCCGAACAGCCATGACCACCGTTGTTCCACCCCCACCGTCAACGCCGCCGCCGCCAATGCCGCCGCCGCCGCCGACGATGACCGTTGTCAACCCGCCTTCATCCCTCGTCCTGGTCAGCCTGGGCTCCATGCTTGAAGGCAGGGTTGTCGCCGACAACGGCCAGGGACAGTTCCAGCTGCAAACCTCCCATGGCGTTCTAACCGTCAACGCCAACGTCCTTTTGCCCAAGGGCGGCGCGTTGGTGTTGCAGTTGCTCGGCTTGGCGCCGCGGGTTCAGTTGCAGATTTCGACCATCGACGGCAAACCGCCGCATTTGGCCTTGCAGTCACGGGCCGGGATCTTCCCGGCCGCCGCCGCCGCCAAGGGAACGGCGGCATCCACCGCCGTACCGGGGCCGGGAAGCGGTGGCGTGTTCCCTGTCAACCTGACCGTCGGAACCACGGTTGCCGCTACCTTTTTGCGCCCGGCTTCCGGAATTGCCGGCGCCACGGCGGCCGGCCCCCTGGCCGGCGGCAAGAGCGATCAAGTTGCCCCGGCGGCGGCTTCCGGCGGCGGCAAACAGAGCCAGCGAAGCGGCCTCAAGGCTACCTTGAAAGCCTTGGCGGGAAAGGTTGCCGGCGGCGGCTTCCTCGGCGGCCGGGTATCGGCCCATGGATCGCCGCCGGCGGGGGCGGAGGCAAGGGCTGGTTCAAAGGGCGCCGCGGCCCAAAACACAGGGTCCCAGCAGGCTCGGGGCGGCGCCGTGGTTTTGCCCTCCGGCACTCGGGTCAACGTCAGGATCGTTGCCCTGCAACCGGCCTCGCAAACCGCTGTCGGCGCCGCCGCGCCGCCGCCGGGGGGATCGGCCGTCCTGGCGGCGGGCCAGAGCTTGACCGGCACCGTCACCGGCGCCACCGCCTCGGGCCATCCCATCGTCCTGACCGCGGGCGGAACGTTGGCGCTCGCCACCCGCGGCCCTTTGCCGGCGGGCAGCAGGGTGACATTCGAGGTGACGGGACAGCCGGTTCCGCCGAAGACTCCCGCCGCCGCAAATTCGCTTGCCTGGCGCTCGGATTCGATGCTTTCCCGGCAATGGCCGAGCTTAAGCGAAACCCTGGACGTCCTCCAGGAGACCAATCCCGCCGCCGCTCAACATTTGATTCATGCCGTCATTCCCCGTCTGGATTCCCAACTTGCGGCAAACATTCTTTTTTTTCTCGCCGCCTTGCGCGGAGGCGACATGCGCGGTTGGCTGGGGGAGGGGGTCGAGCGGTCGCTTCAACGCGACAGGCCCAACCTGCTGGGCCGGCTCAGGGACGATTTCAGGAAGCTCGGGCGTGGCGGCGAGGAACCGGCGAAGACGGACTGGCGGGTCATTCCCATACCGCTTTACAACGGCGCCGATATTGAACAGATCCGCCTGTTCACGCGCCGCCACGGCGGCGAGGACCGGGACCAGGACAAAGGCCAGGGAGGTATCCGTTTCGTCATCGATCTGAACCTGAGCCGTTTGGGGCGTTTGCAGCTTGACGGCATGGTCCGCGACCATCGCAAGAACCTCGATCTCATCGTCCGCACCGCCGACGCCCTGCCTTCCGAGGTGCGCGACAACATTCGTCTGATCTTCCAGGAGGCCAACGAAGTCACCGGCATCGTGGGCGGTATTGCTTTTCAGGCCAAGCCCCCCAACTTCGTCGAGGTTTCGCCCGGCGATGGCGATGAAGACCATCCCGGCCTGATCGCCTAGAGCGTGTTTATATGGATGTATTGGCCAGACGCGATCTTTTTGTCACCGGGTCCAATCCCGACAGCCGCCGGGATTACGTGGTCACTCTCGGCAGCTCCATCCCGGACCTGCTCGGCGCCGATAACGCCAAGGTGGTTCTCCGCTATGTTCCCGACAAATTGATTCTCGTCCCTTCCTCCCTTGACGAATACTTGAAGGCGCTTGGCGCCATGAGCTGGAACAACTTGGAAGGGGTCGCCGTCGCCATCCGCGACGACATCAACAACGAGGTGGTGCCCCGGTGGCTGCAGATTTCCGTTTCGTCGGCGCCCGACGGAGACAAGAGCGTTGGCCACCATGACATCATGCTGGAGGACCGCCAGCCCAAATGGGACAATGCCGCCTTGCTGTCGCGGTTGCGGAGATATTAGTACAGGTCGGCGTGAGTCCTCCGCCAATGAATCTGCCGTCCGGGAGGTCAGACGATGTCGTCCAGATCGACAGCAAGCGCCTTGGCGACGCGGCGCAGGGTCTTCGTCGAGCCGACTCGGCGGCCGGTCTCGATCTGCGATATGTAGGCGGCCTTGGTCCCGGCCTTCCCGGCCAGGCCCTTCTGCGTCAGCCCCCGGTATTGGCGGTAGACCTTGATGGGGTTATCGCCGTCGAGCAGCCGACAGGCCAATTCGGCGGGGAAGGATTCCTCGCCGCGCTCCTTGGCGGCATCGTAAGCGGCGATGGCGGCGGCCTCCTCGGTCATCTCGTCTCGTTCCGGCAGGGGAAGCCGATCGAGGAATTCGAGCGCTTGGTCGAGCATGGCGTCGAAGCCGATGATCTCGCCCTTGGGAGCATTTTCCGGCAATGCCTCGCCCGCTCCCTTGCGGGCGAGCAGCACCAGGGCGCTGAATTGCTCGACCGGCAGCAAGGCGTATTCGGGCCGGCCCAGGCGGTCGAGGACGATCTGCACGGAGGTTTCGCCGGGCGTTGCGTTCTGGTGTCTGGTCATGGCCGTTTCCTCTTCCGGGTCTTGTAGGCGCCGCCCCGGGTGTCGATGTCGAGCACATCGAGGGTTTCCCCGTCCATCTCGAAGATCACCCGCCAGTCTCCGACGCGGACCCGGTAACCGGGCCTGCCCGCCAGCTTGACGGCGCCATGCGTCTGGCCGCTTGGAGCCTCGGCGGTTTCCGCCACCTTGTCGCGGATGGCCCGCGCCGTCTTCGGCTGCATGCGCCGGAGGAATTTCAGCGGCGTCTTGCGGTAGGTGACGGCCGGCATCAATGCATATATAGCAATTTGCTATAGTTGTGGCAAGGTCTGGAGGGATGAGTAAAGCATATTGTTATATTTCCAGGCATATTCAGGGGGAGTTGCGGAGATATTAGAGCTTTTCATGGTTGGAGGGATTCGACGGCGGTCCCGCGAGTTCCGCCTCCACGGCCCGTTTCAGGGCCGGCAGCCTGTCGGTCACGGTTATCCATACGGTGGCCCCGTCGAGGCCATGGTATTCGTGTCGGTAAACGTTTCCGGCCGCCGCCATGGCTTGCCAGCCGATATCCGGGTGGCGGTCCTTTAACTCCTCCGGCAGCCGGCGTGACGCCTCCGAGATGACGAGCAACCCGTATAGGACCGCGTGGCGGGTCTTCCTGTCGGCCAGAAAAGCGGCTTGGTCCGCCCCTTCGACGAAGCCATCGATAAGGTTGATGTTTTCGAGGATATGATCGAGGTGTTTCGCGGCCGGGCTATCAGAAGGCACGGATGGCTTCTTCCAGGACCTCGTCCTTCATCTCTTGGCGCAGGAAGCGTTTTCCCACCACGTCGGCGCCCGGGATCATCGCGGCTATGTCCTCGCGAATGCCGGCATAGGTGAAAAGGTCGAGCCTGAATTCCGGGTCGAACTCGATCAGGATGTCGATATCGCTGTCCGGTTCGGCCTCGCCGCGCGCCACCGAGCCGAACACCGCGGCATGGACTATGCCCATTTCCCGCAGCCTTTGGCGCTGTTCGCGGAGCTTCCCCAGCACAGCCGCCAGTTCCGGCCGCCCGGCCTCCCTCCCCAGCCGGATGAGCTTGCGGATGGCGGCGGCGCGGGTGCCGATGCGGTTGGCGAAGCGGAAGTCCTCGATGAGTTTCAGGTCGTCCTCGGCGAAGGGGACGATGACGCGCTTGGTCAGGGCCGCCATGGCGGAGCCTCCTGGAGAAAACGGCATATATAGCATATTATATGCCTAATACTAAAACCGCAACCGCCGCCGCCCCGTTACCGGGATGTGCGAGTTATGGTATGAATGACGGCTTGATGGCTTAGCGCTGGTTTTGGGGGGCGTCTGAAAGGGGAAGGTGGATGGAGACGACAGCAATACTTGGCCTTGCCGTCGCGATCATCGGCGTCGTGGCCGGCATTTATTACAAGTTTTTTCGGAACAAGCCACAAAAAGGCAAAAACGGCGACTTCGTCATGGGCGACAAGGTCGGCGGCGACAAGATCACCGGCGACGGGACCGTCAAAATCGACACCGGTGGCGAGGTTGGTGGCCATGTTGCCGGCCGTGACCAAACAATTATCCAAGCCAATAAGGTTACAGTCGTCCAGGAACAACCCAAAGCCGCCGTCGAAAAGAAACCGAAGCCGGAAGTCAAACCCGCCGTCGAAAAGAAACCGAAGCCGGAAGTCAAATACGCCCTCGAAATATCCACCGGCCGCCTGCCCCACACCGAGGGGGCGGAGCTGTTCGGGCGCGACGGCGAGTTGGCGCGGCTCGACGCCGCCTGGGAGGACCCGGGGACGCACGTCATCAGCCTCGCCGCTTTTGGCGGCGTCGGCAAGACGGCGCTGGTGAAACACTGGCTGGCCGGCATGGCGGCGGAGGACTACCGGGGGGCGGAACGGGTCTTCGACTGGTCGTTTTACAACCAGGGAACAAGCAACCAGCAGGCGACGGCGGAGATATTCATCGCCGAGGCGCTGAAGTGGTTCGGCGATCCCGACCCCGCCGAAGGCTCGCCATTCGACAAGGGGCGGCGGCTGGCCGATCTGGCGCGCCGACGGCGGATGCTGCTGGTCCTCGATGGCCTGGAGCCGTTGCAGCACCCGCCGGGCAAGGGCCTGACGGAAGGGGCGCTCAAGGACCCGGGGCTGAAGATGCTGCTCGAAGGGCTGGCCGCTTCCAATCCGGGCCTCTGTGTCGTCACCAGCCGCGAACGCGTACAGGACATCGCCCACTTCGCCAAGACCACCGCCCCGGTGGTGGAGCTGGAGAACCTGTCCGAGGAGGCCGGCGCGCAAGTTCTCGGCAATCTCGGCGTCGAGGGACCGGAGGAGGAGCTTCGCGCGGCCTCGCGCGAGTTCGGCGGCCACGGCCTGGCGCTCAACCTGCTGGGAACTTTTTTGAGCACGGTCCGCGATGGCGATGTCCGCCGCCGGGGCGAGGTGCATATCCTCGACGAGGACGAGGAGAAAGGCGGCCACGCCCGGCGGGTGATGAGGTCCTACGAGGGCCATCTGAGCGAGGTGGACCTGGCCCTGCTACGCATCGCCGGCCTGTTCGGCCGCCCCGCCGGCGGCGAACTGGTGGAGGTGCTGAAGGGCGCCGCCATCGCCGGTTTGACGGAGCCGCTGGCCGGCCTCGCCGGAAAGGACTGGAAACGGGCACTCAAGCACCTCCGCGAGGCCCGCCTGCTGGCCGGTGAGGACCCGGCGGACAAGGCCGCGCTGGACGCCCATCCGCTGGTCCGCGAGTACTTCGGGGACAAGCTGCGCGACGAGACCCCCGAGGCCTGGAGGGCCGGGCACGATTGCCTCTACGAACACCTCGCGAAAACCGCCGATGAGCTCCCCGAGACCGCCGAGGCGATGGCGCCGCTGTTCGCCGCCGTCGCCCACGGCTGCGCCGCCGGCCGCCACCAAGAGGCCATGGACGAGGTGTACTGGCGGCGGATTAAAAGGGGGGATGAGTTCTTCAGCACCAAAAAACTCGGTCTCTTCGGCTCCGAGCTTGCCGCCCTCTCCGGCTTCTTCGCCGAGCCCTGGACCCGACCCGTGGACGCCCTCGCCGAGGACGACAAGGGCTTCGTCCTCAACGCGGTGGGGTTCCACCTCAGGGCCTTGGGACGGCTCGCCGAGGCCGCGCAGTCCCAGCGGGCGGGCCTGGACATGGAAATAGCGCAAGAGGACTGGGAAAACGCCGCCCAGGACGCCGGAAACCTGAGCGAGTTGCACTTAGCCCGGGGCGCCGTCGCCGAGGCCGTCGAGGCGGCCCGGCAATCCGTCGACCTGGCCGACAGTAGCGGCGACACTTTCATGAGGATGTATGTCCGGACCACCCTGGCCGACGCCCTGCACCAGGCAGGCGAGGCCAGGGAGGCGGTGGCCCTGTTCCGGAAGGCCGAGGCCATGCAGAAGGAAAGGTACCGGGAATGTCCCTTTCTCTATTCCGTTCAGGGCTTCCGGTACTGCGACCTGTTGCTGGGGCGGGGGGAGCACAAGGCGGCGCGGCAGCGGGCCGGAAAGACAATCGAAGTCGCCCATCAGCACTTAGGCCATCTCGACATCGCTCTTGACTCCCTGACCTTGGGGCGGGCGGCGCTGGCCGGGGCGGCGGCTCGGGGGCCGGATGGCCTTGAGGAGGCCGAACGGCGCCTCGACGAGGCCGTGGAGGGCCTGCGCCGGGCGGGAGAACGGGACGAATTGCCCCGCGGCCTGCTCGCCCGGGCGGAACTGTGGCGGTGCGTGGGCGACGGGGGCAAGGCGCGCCGCGACCTGGACGAGGCGCTGACCATCGCCACCCGTGGCGGCATGCGCCTTTTCGAGGCCGACGCGCATCTGGAATACACCCGCCTCCACTTAGCCGAAGGCGGCATCGCCGCCGCCCGCGAGTGCTTCGCCAAGGCCAAGGCCATCGTCGCCGACACCGGCTATCGCCGCCGCGCCAAGGAAGTCGCGGAATTGGAAAAACGCCTCGGCTGAATCGCCGCCGCCCCGCCGGCCGCCAATAGAGGGTTTTTCCGATAGCCGCTTTCAAGGCCGACGGTTTCGGGTAACTTGAAACCATGCTTGTTGCTTTACGGGACGACGGTCGGATCGAAGCCGCCCGAGCCGAAAAAGGTCCTCTTTACCGGTGCCCCAACTGCCGAAAGGATGTGATCCTCAAGAAGGGGCGGATACGTGTTCATCATTTCTCCCACAAGCCACCGGTTTCGTGTTTCTGGCCGAAGGGAGAAACCTTCGCCCATCTGACCGCGAAATCACGGTTTCGGGACGCCTTTGAAAGAAGAGGCCTTAAAGTCGCCGTGGAGCACGAGGTGGAAAGCCTGCTGGGCGACCGAAGGGCCGACGTGATGGTATGTTCGCCGAACGGACGGCGGGTCGCCATCGAACTACAGCACAACACGATATCCGTCGAAGACATCGAAACACGAACCGAGGGCTATTTGGCCGCCGGCATTTCGGTCATTTGGGTTCCCTTCCTGCCCAAGGGACTGCTGGAAACCGCCGAGTCCCTTGCTGAAAAAGAAGGAGCCCCCCTGGTCATAAAGAAATATCCGGCGCGGGCCTGGGAGCGTTGGCTGCACGGTTATAATTTCGGTGGGCTATGGATGTACGACCCATCCACCGGCAAGCTCTGGCGGGGGAGGTTGAAGGGGCATGAGCTTTTCGTGGAGCCGGCCCACTGGTTTGACGAGACGGGGGAAGAACGTTACACCGGAGGAAATTACCGCTATTCAAAAAGATGGCGGGAGCTGACCCTGTGGGGGCCTATCGACCTCGACGGCGCCAAAATCGAATTCTTCAACCGCCGGAAAACCGAAATGGGAAATTTCCGCTATCCCGGCGGCAAGGCGGCTCGTTTCACTGTCCGGTGAGGATATTTCGTGTTCATCCAGGAATTCCGGGAACAGCGTCCGTCCTTTATTAAGCATGCCACTGTCCGAGACGGCGGTAAAGGGCGCTGCGCGTCGCTTTGCGACGGCCAACGGCCGCCCTTGACAGCCGTCTCGGACAGTGGCTTGTCGATGGTAGGCCGGCTCGGGAAAGTGGCCTTGTTCAGCCTCTCAAGAAAGTAATTTAATTCGGTGACAGCATACTAATTTCCAAGCCTTGCCATTTGCAATCAAGCGGAAAGGTGGAAATTAGTATGCTGTCACCGAATTAAACAATTATTCTTTTGAGAGACCAAAAGCGGCCATTCTTCCGAGCCGACCTACAGAGACCAAAAGCCATCCCAGTATAACGGATGCTTTTCCCGGAATTCCCGGATGCGCCAAAATTAAAAGGCCTATGGAATTTCCGATGTTTACAAATTTTTGGCGAACGATTTTTCGTTTAGCGACTGAAGATCGTGACCGGTGGGATTCTGGAACAATCGAAGGTCGAAAAAAGACACAGCGGCCAGCAAGTGGTCGAAAATGTCGGCCTGGATGTCCTCGAAATTCACCCAGGCGGTATCGCGGGTGAAAACGTAAATTTCAAGCGGCAAACCGTTCGGCGAAGGCGGCCGCTGACGGACCATGAAGGTCATGTCGTTGCGCAATTTCGCGTTTTCTTCCAGATAGACGGTAGCGTAGGCGCGGAAGGTGCCGAGGTTGGTAAGCGTACGGCGGTTGAGCGGGTTCAATTCCTCGACGTTGGAAACGCCACCCGCGTTGGCACTCTCGAGATCTTTCAGCTTGCCGTCGAAATAGGGCCCCAGACTGTCGATCCGACGGAGCCGGTCGATCATTTCACCATCGCAAAATCGGATGCTCGCTTGGTCGATGAGCAGGCTGCGCTTGATACGCCGCCCGCCGGCCTCGGTCATGCCGCGCCAGTTCTGAAAAGAGCCTTCGACCAACTTGTTAGTGGGGACGGTGATGATGGTTTTGTCCCAGTTCTGCACCTTGACAGTGTGCAGAGAGATGTCGATGACTTCGCCGTCGGCGCCGTATTCCGGCAGTTCGATCCAGTCGCCGCGGCGGACAAGGTCATTGGCGGCCATTTGGATGCTAGCGACCAGCGAAACGAGGGTGTCGCGGAAAATCAGAATAAGGATCGCGCTCGCCGCGCCGATGCCGCCGAGCAGCCCCCAAGGCGATTTGCCGAGAAGAACCGAGATCATGCCCACCGCGCCCATGATGAAGAGCAACAGATTGGCAAGCTGGACATAAGGTTTTATCGGGTGCGTCTCGGAGAACGGGTACAGCCGGTAGATTTCTAGACCGGCCGACAGCATCCGGTCCAGGATGATGACCAAGTTGAGGATGATATAGGCCAGGATGATCTGTCTGGCGACTTCGGTGATCGCGGGATAACGGGCGGCGCCGAAATAAAAAACCAATCCCGGAGCAAGGTAGGCGAACTGCCTGAACACACCCCATCGCTTCAATATATCGTCCCACTCGCTCCATACCCGGCCCAGCATTTTGTAAATAATCCAGACCAGGGGAAAACGGACCAACACGAAGCTCAGAGCGGCCAAGAGCAACAGGAAAATCGAGAAAGGAACGTTACCCGAGGGGATAGAATCAACCACAAGCGTAATGAGATCGTTGAAATCGCTCATCGCTCGGTCCTCCGGGACTGACGCGGCACTTGCAGAGGCATCGCCTCTTGATCGAGAGGGTCGAGGGCAATCATAACATCAGGAGCGGGCGGAATTCTACGGTGCCGCCAGAACGCTCGTATGTCCGCTCTTCACCCAAAGCGGGCATTCGCTTTCGCCGGCGAGATCGACCCCGCGGGGGCTGCTGTCGAGGGCGGCGACGATGAGGTCAAGGCGGGCGGCCAACCTTTGCGCGCCCGCCTTGACGGTGAAGTTTTCCTCGCCGTGGGTCAGCCCGGAGAGCCGGAAGAGGACCGGCCTCGGTTCGGTCTTGGCTTGCGGCGGTTTAAACAAGGAGAAACGCATAGCGCGGTCCAAGGCCGCCGAGCGGTGGCCATGGACGTTGCTGATTAAACGGGCTCTCAAAAGGTGACGACGCTACGGATCGATTCGCCTTCGTGCATCAGCTCGAAGGCCTTGTTGATGTCCTCGACCGGCATGACATGGGTGATCAGATCATCGATGTTGATCTTTCCATCCATGTACCAGTCGACGATCCTGGGCACGTCGGTGCGTCCCTTGGCGCCGCCGAAAGCGGTGCCGCGCCAGACCCGGCCGGTCAACAGTTGCAAGGGCCGGGTGCTGATTTCCTGGCCGCCGCCGGCGACGCCAATGATGATGCTTTCGCCCCAGCCCTTGTGGCAGCATTCCAGGGCTTGGCGCATGGTATTGACGTTGCCGATGCATTCGAAGCTGTAATCGGCGCCGCCCCGGGTGACCTCGACGATGGCCGCGACGATGTCGTCGACGTCCTGGGGATTGATGAAATGGGTCATCCCGAGCTTCTCGGCCAAGGCCCGTTTGCCGGGGTTGATATCGACGCCGACGATGATGTCGGCACCGACCATGCGCGCCCCTTGGATGACGTTGAGGCCGATGCCGCCGAGGCCGAAGACGGCGACATTGGCGCCGGCCTCGACGCTAGCCGTGTTGATCACCGCGCCGATGCCGGTGGTGACGCCGCAGCCGATGTAACAGACCTTTTCGAAGGGCGCGTCGGCGCGGATCTTCGCCGCCGCGATTTCCGGCAAGACCGTATAGTTGGCGAACGTCGAGGTGCCCATGTAGTGGAAAATTCGTTTGCCGCCGAGGGAGAACCGGCTGCTGCCGTCGGGCATCACGCCCTGTCCTTGCGTTTCGCGGATGGCTTGGCAGAGATTGGTCTTGCCCGAGGTGCAAAAATCGCACTGGCGGCATTCCGGAGCATAAAGGGGGATGACGTGATCGCCCTTCTTCAACGACGTGACCTTGGCGCCGACGTCGACCACCACGCCAGCGCCTTCATGGCCGAGAATGGCCGGGAAAAGCCCCTCCGGATCTTCGCCCGAAAGGGTGAAGGCGTCGGTATGACAGATGCCGGTGGCCTTGATTTCCACCAACACCTCCCCTTCCTTGGGGCCGTCGAGTTGGACGGTTTCAATGCTCAGCGGTTTTCCGGCTTCGAAGGCGACGGCGGCCTTGACATCCATTGTCGTGTCTCCTTGTCGGTTCTGTTATCGGGGGGTGCTCGTTCGGCCGCGGCGGCGCATTTCGGTCTTGGAATGCTCTAAAGCCCGCGCACCGTTTCGGCGATCAGCCAGTCGACGACGGCGTCGAGGGCATCCTTGTGGCCGGCGCCGCCGATGATGGCCTGGGTGAAAACGGCGAGCTGGCGATGCGCCCCGCTGCCGCGCTTGATGATTTTGCGGCAATGCCCGACCTCCTTGACGCAGTCCAGGGCTTGCGCGTCCTCGCCGACCAGCTCCAGCAACTCTTCCAGAAGATCCGCGCAAGAAACCAACTTGCCCTTGCCGAAGTCCATCAACCCTTCATCGAAACCGTAACGCTGCGCCCGCCAGCGGTTTTCATTAATCAGCATGGGGGCGTAGACGCGCCAGCGCTGGTTGCCGCGCCTGAGCCGGTAGAGCATGCGGACGATGCAAAGAAAGAGGGCGGCGATGGCGACGGCGTCGTCAAGCAGCGGGCAGACGTCGGTGATGCGCATCTCGATGGTCGGGAAGCGGGCGGAGAGCCGCACGTCCCACCACAGCATGGTGGCGTCCTTGATCACCCCGGCCCTGGTCAGAATTGCCACGTGGCGCTGGTATTCGCCAAAGGATTCAAACCGTTCCGGCAGCCCCGTGCGTGGCAGTTCGTTGAAAATGCTGAGCCGGTACGACTTCAGGCCGGTGTCCTCGCCGCACCAGAAGGGCGACGAAGTGCTGAGCGCCAAGAGGTGCGGCAGGAAATAGCTGACCTGGTTCATCAGGTCGATGCGTAGCTGATTGTCATCGATGCCGACATGCACGTGCATGCCGCAGACCGACAGCCGCCGGGCCACCGCCTGCATGTTGCGGGCGAGGACATGGTAGCGTTCCCTGTCGGTATATTTCTGCTGCCGCCATTCGGAAAAGGGATGGGTCGAGGCGGCGATCGGGGCGAAACCGTATTCGCCGGCCACTTCGGCGACGGTTTTGCGCAGCCAGGCTAGGTCTTCGCCGGCCGCCCGCAGGGTCTCGCAGGGACGGGTGCCTATCTCGATCTGGGATTTGAGGAACTCCGGCCGGACCAGGCCCTTGGTGCGTTTTTTGCATTTCTCGAGCATGGCCGCGGGTGGGTCGCTGACCAGGGCCCGGGTCGAGCGGTCGACGAGGTGGTATTCCTCCTCGATGCCGATGTAAAAGGAGGGTTCGGAAAAGGGCATTGTCAATAATGCTCCACCCGGTTGAGGTCGTCGATGCCGAGGATGTCCTCGAAGGCGTCGCCCAGGATGGCGGCCCAGCGGGCCGTCCCTTGCGGGCTTTCCAAGTGGTCCTGGCGGATCTCCACGGCGCAGTTGGGGAGGCCGCCGGCGCCGCCGTGCAGGTCGATGGTATAGGCGATCTGGCGTCCCGAGTAGGGCTCGTTGTCGCCGACCAGAAGGTCGTCCCGGGCCCTGAGCTTCGCCAACAGAGGTTGCGCCAGGCGCGGATCCCGGTTCCATAGGACGCCGATGTCCCAGAACCGGTCCTCGCCGCCCAAGGTGGGCGTGAAGCTATGAATGGAAAACAGCGCCGGCGCCGGCCCCTGGCGCCACAAATGGGCGAGCATGCTGGTGATGGCGTGATGATAGGGCCAGAAAAAGGATTGCGCCCTGGCTTCGCTTTCTTCCTCGCCGAGGCCCAGATTGCCGGGGATGGTGACGCCGTCGCTGACCTTGGGAATAGAATAGGGATCGCCGGGCTGGCGGTTGCAGTCGATCAAGAGGCGTGAATAGCCGGCCATGAGGGCCGGCGCATCGAGGCGCTCGGCCAGCATCCTGACGACCTCGGCGGCGCCGATGTCGTAAGTGATATGCGTCTCCAAGGCGCTTTCGTCCAGGCCCAGGTTGCCGAGGGCGGCCGGCATGGCGGGGCTGGCGTGGTCGCAGATGATCAACAGCGGCTTGCCGCCTTCCGGGTTGACGGGCTCGATGACGGGCGGATCGCCCGGCCCGGTCAGCGGCGAACGAGAGGCATCCGTTTCCGATGTCGTTTCAAACATGCCTGAAATATAGCCCAAAATTCTCCTCATACCTCATATAAGAGCGAAGGCGTAAAAACGCTCCTGGCGGAACGGAGAAAATCGGTTCCTCGACGTTGTAAGTGGAATTCCACCGGTTTGTCCGCCGCGGGCGGCGTTATGATCGGCCATTCATTTCTTGCTTGAGTTCCCCTGGGATTGGGGCAACCCCTCCGGCAAGAAATGAATGGCGGAAAGTGGCGGAATCGCGGGCTCCGCAAATCCAGGTGAATTCCACTCGACTCCACCGAGGAGCCACTTTAATTACCGATGCAATATGGTAGATTCAGGTTGGAGGCGCACCGCCCCGCTGAAAGGAAGTGAAATGAGAGGTAGCGAAGAAGTTAGTAGGAAAACCAAGCCTGTGCAAAACATAGAGCTTATAGTCCGCGCGGATCCACGCCTCGGTCGGGCCTTCGAGGCGATGTGTGGCCGAGGGCTCTCCAAGCTGGATGCCGAGGGAGAAATCGGCATGGCTTTGTTTAGTTTTATGCACGATGTTGCTAACGGACATCCCAGCAGGCTCACCTACGTAATGAAAATGCTCGAAGAGGGAAAGACGATGAACGAAATATTCCCCGAAGGAGCCTTTCAGGGCGATTTCCCCGGCGTCCCCCCCTTCCGCGTAAAAGATAACGATGGGGTGATAATGACCGAGAAAGAAGAAGAAGAAACGAAGTCGGGGCCGCTGTCTGTCGGGACGGTAAAAAAACTCCTGCGGCGGAGCGAGAACGAGGGCACGGAAATCTTTGAACTGCTTCGGCAATTCATCAAAGCGCAAGAAGCCCCCAGGCAGTGACCGCCCAGGACACCTTGGCCACGGCTCCGGCCGAGGCTTTTCTGGCTGGCTGTGAAGGTGTAAATGGTTTCCGGCCCGAGCGGTGGCTTGCTAAGCCGGCGACGGGCTGGAAGCGAGGCGTTTTGCACGTACATCTCCGCCCATGCCGCCACCAGGGCCTTAAATTTGCTTCTCGGTCACGGTGAGCGCTCTTTATCACAGGATCCGGAACACAGAATCCGGTGGGTGAACATCACCCGCATACCATGACCGCCGCCATCTTGAGCCTTTTTGCGGAACCTTCCGCGCCGCGCCGCGCCAAGTCCCCGAGGGCGCGGATCATGCGGGCGGCCGAGCGGTCGTCGACCACCATGGCCCCGCCTTCGGACCGGATTTTGTATTCCCGCCATTAACGATTATCCTCAACGGGCCTTGAACGGAGGAGGGATTGCTTAAGTGTCCGTTGTCCATGGCGGTCTCGATCCTCGGTGGCTTGCTCATCGTTGGTTGCGCGGCGCCGACCATCGTCCCGAAAGCCGCGGATAGGCCTCCGCTGGAAATCAAAGCCCGGGGCGAGGCCAAACCCATCCACTTTCGTAAGATCGTCTTGAAAATTGAGCGTGGGGAAAAAGTCGGGGCCGAAGAGACCGGCCCTTTTTGCCTGCCGACGGGCGAACTTCGTTTCCGGCGTGGCCGGATAATGCTGACTAGCCGTGAGTTAACAAAGGTTTTCCGGGACGAGCTTCAGGCCGCCGGTTTTGAATTGGTCAATCACCCGAATTTGCTTTTCAAGGACCCCATGACATGGAAAGCCGAGCTGTTTTTCGCCGGAATGGTGAAAAAGATGAAAGCCAACATATGTTTTCCGTGGGCGGTTTACGGCGACTATGGCCAAAGCAAAGGCGAGGCTTTCATGGAAGTCGAGTGGTGGGTATACAGCCGCTCAAACCGTCAAGCGGTCCACAAGTTGACCACTCGGGGATACGCCAGGCACGATTCGATTGAAAGCAATGGCCACCTTGAAATTTTCCTCGACGCCTTTGCCCAGGCCATTCGCGGCATGTTGGCCGATCAAGGTCTTGGCGACTTGGTTACGGGAACCTCGGCGGATGGGACGGCCGCCGGCAAATGACCATTGTCCTCCCCTGGCGGTTCCTTGGAAGTTACCCCCGCCTCTATCCGTCCCTATCGCAAAATTCAGGCTCCTCGCCGTTACAACCCGTCTTGTCCTTAACCGCCGGCTGGTCGAGGATGAACATCACTCCCCCAATCGGCCAGCCGCCCCGGAAAGTCCAGATTGGCCGAGGAGCGGTCATGGCGGAAATCGCCAGGGGGGACCGAGCGGTCCGCCTTGATCCCAGCGCCTCGGCGGTTTCCGCAAAGTCTATGTTACACGAGGCCGGGCGCATGGTATAAACCGCTGCCGTCAACCTAGAGATGCTTCCAAAACCGATGACCCTTTCCGTTCTAGTCCTCAACGGACCCAACCTCAATATGCTGGGCAGGCGCGAGCCGGAGGTTTACGGCGGCCAAACCCTGGCTGATATCGAAGCCGCCTGCGTCCAGCGCGCCGCCCCCCTTGGCCTTTCCGTCGAATTCCGCCAGAGCAACTCGGAAGGTGAAATGATCGACTGGATACAGCAGTCGCGGGGCAACCACGCCGCCTTGATAGTCAACGCCGGAGCCTACACCCATACTTCGGTGGCCCTTCTCGACGCCCTTTTGGCCTGCCAGGCGCCGGTCATCGAAGTGCATTTGTCCAATATCTTCCAACGCGAGAGTTTCCGTCATGAATCGTATGTTTCAAAAGCGGCGCGGGGGATGATTTGCGGCTTCGGCGGATTGAGTTACGAATTGGCCTTGGAAGCGGCGGCGCGGATGCTCGGAATCGAGCAACAGGGTTGATAGAGGGAAGATGGCCAAATCTCCGAATACCGATATCGACGCCGGCTTGGTCCGCAAGTTGGCCGACCTCTTGGACGAGACCGGCCTGACCGAAATCGAATGCGGCGGCAAGGACTGGCATTTGCGTGTCGCCAAAACCACCGCCGCCAAGCCGGAGGCGGCGGCCGCCAAACCCATCACCGCCGGCGACGCTCAACCGGTTTCCGAATGGAAATCCGTCGCCGAAGCCGCTATCGATCATCCGGGAGTCGTGGTTTCGCCGATGGTCGGCGTGGTCTATATTACGTCGGACCCGGACTCTCCGCCCTTCGTCAAGGTCGGAGACGAGGTCGGCGAGGGCGACACCTTGCTGCTGATCGAAGCCATGAAGGTGTTCAATTCCATCAAGGCGCCAAAGGGCGGCAAGGTGACCCGCATCCTGGTCGGCAACGGAACGCCGGTGGAATTCGGCGAACCCCTGATGATCATCGAGTAAGACCTTAGCCGATGTTCGAAAAGGTCCTGATCGCCAACCGTGGGGAAATCGCTGTTAGGATTCTTCGAGCTTGCCGCGAGATGGGCATCCGTACGGTGGCGATCCACTCGACTTCCGACGTTGACGCCATGCATGTCCGTCTCGCCGACGAGACGATCTGCGTTGGGCCGCCACCGGCGCAAGACAGTTATCTTTGCGTCCCGGCGATTTTGTCGGCGGCGACCATTTCCAACGCCGACGCCATCCACCCAGGATACGGTTTCTTGAGCGAAAACGCCGACTTCGCCGCCATGGCCGAGGAACATGGTTTCGCCTTCATCGGGCCGTCGCCGGAACATATCCGCATGATGGGCGACAAGATCACCGCCAAGAAGGTCGCCCGTGAAAACGGCATTCCGGTGGTTCCGGACTCCGGTGGAACGGTGAAAGACGAAAAGTCCGCTCTCGATGCCGCCGAAGAGATCGGCTATCCGGTCCTGGTCAAGGCCTCCGCCGGCGGCGGCGGCCGTGGCATGAAGTTGGTGGCAACGCCGGACGAGTTGCCCGAAGCCGTGCAAACGGCCAAAAGCGAGGCCCTGACCGCTTTCGGCGACAATAAGGTATATATCGAAAAATACCTTGGCCGGGCCCGTCATGTGGAGGTCCAGGTTCTTGCCGACTTCTACGGCGGCGTCGTCCACTTGGGCGAGAGGGACTGCTCCTTGCAGCGTCGCCATCAGAAGCTGCTGGAGGAAGCCCCGTCACCGGCGCTGAACGACGATCAACGCCACGAGATCGGTGGCATCGTTGTCGCGGCGATGGAAAAGATCGCTTACCGCAGCGTCGGCACCGTCGAGTTCCTTTACGAGGACGGCGCCTTTTACTTCATCGAGATGAACACGCGGCTGCAAGTCGAACACCCGGTGACCGAGATGATCTGCGGCCTCGACCTGGTCCGCGAGATGGTGCGTATCGCCGCCGGCGCGCCCTTGGGTTACGGGCAAGAGGACATCCGCCTATCCGGCCATGCCATCGAATGCCGCATCAACGCCGAAAATCCCGTGACTTTCATTCCTTCGCCGGGACGGGTCGGCGACTATCATGCTCCTGGCGGGCTCGGCGTTCGCGTCGATTCGGCGATCTATTCGGGCTACAACGTTCCCCCCCATTATGACAGCATGATCGCCAAGTTGATCGTCCACGGCGCCAACCGCAACGAATGCTTGATGCGTCTTCGCCGGGCCCTGGACGAATACGTCATCGATGGCCTGGAAACCACCATTCCCCTGCACCGCCGGCTGCTGGCGGACCCGGCCATCATCAACGGCGATTATGACACTCATTGGCTGGAAGAGTTCGTAAGCTCGGATGACTAAGCCGCGTCCGCCACCGCAATCCCGTCAACTGACGGCGGAACTGCTGTTGCGGGCTTACGCCACCGGCATCTTTCCGATGTCGGAAAGCCGCGATGATCCGAATATTTTCTGGGTCGAACCGGAAGCCCGCGGCATCCTTCCCCTGGATCGTTTCCATGTTTCGCGGTCTCTCAGGAAAACCTTTCGTGGCAAGCCCTTCGACCTGCGTTGCGACACCGCTTTCGGCGATGTCATCGGGGCTTGCCGCGAGTCGGCCAAGAACCGGCGGGAGACCTGGATCAACGATGAAATCATCGGCGCTTATACGGAGCTTCACAAGTTGGGCTTCGCCCATTCCGTCGAATGCTGGCGGGAGGATCGCCTTGTCGGCGGCCTTTACGGGGTTTCGCTGGCCGGCGTCTTTTGCGGCGAGAGCATGTTCTCCCACGTCACCGACGCCTCGAAAGTGGCTTTGGTTGACTTGGTGGCGCGGTTGAAATACGGCGGTTTTGTTCTTCTCGACGTCCAATTCGTCACCGAGCACCTGAAACGGTTCGGAGCCGTCGAAATTCCGGCCAGCGAATATCTTGAGCGCCTGTCGCAAGCGCTCACGGTGCAGGCCGGATTCTATTCCGCGCCGGAATCGCCGGGACTTGAGTTCGAACTGGAAAAGTTGTTGGCATGGCCGAGCACCAACAAACAGTAGATTTTGCCGTTTCCATAAATTGTGGTGTCACGGGGTCAAGTCTTGAATGTTGAATTTTTGCCGCGAGCCGTCAGATGATAGACGGCGCCGGGATATTTGAACGCAAGGGCCGTGCCATGGGGGAAGCATAGAGGGCGGTGGACGGAAATTCAACATTCAAGACTTGACCCCA
>MPMB02121881.1_pt1 | contig 37720 bp, 47 predicted proteins | sample 1617371 | NCBI WGS metagenome assembly MPMB02 (sample SAMN05944808, study PRJNA350692) | marine metagenome | biome: marine; feature: ODZ; material: water; isolation source: 300 m water sample filtered on 0.2 um supor filter | place: Pacific Ocean | collected 2012-04-08 | depth 300m m
GGCATCAGTCTCGGGATTTTCGACGAATCGGAGGTGGCTCGTGACCAGCAGGCCCTCCTCCCGCTCGGCTTCTGAGATCGGGCCAGGTCTGCCCCGAATGGCGCTGCGAGGCGCCGCTTTGGCCTCCAGTGTGCCGTAGGCGACTTCGCCGTGCTGTTCTGCGTTCGGGTTGTACACGCGTAGTACTACACGTCGTCCTACAAGAGACCGTAAGTCACTCTCAGTGAGTGAGTTGAGGATTGATTTTCCTGCATTCAGCCCCGCCGTCAACTCAGTTTTATCGGTTGCTCGGTCGAGCAATTGCACCGATTTGAAGACCTGCTCAAGGGCCCCGCGATGATCAGAATCGGCGGTTCTGACCACGCTGAGAACCAGACATCGACCAAGGGATTGCGGCGCAACCAACCATCCGAGAGCGACTTCACGTCCATTCTGGGCGGTTTGGCTTGCCCAGTGCGTGGCCATGGGGCGGCCACTGGGGTCATGGGTCACCGCCGCTCCGCCCGCTGGGGGTGTTTGACCCGGCATTCGCTTCTCAAGAACGGCCCGCAAACAGGCCTCTGGTTCGACATTCTCGACCTCCCAAGACTCAATCTTGAGACTCCACGTGGGCACGCTCCGTCCGTCCCGAATCATGAAGTGTGACCCGGCATCTCCAGGCCGCTGGATAAGGATCGAGTCGGGCGGCAGTGACAGGGATACACCGAGTTCGTCGCTGATCAGCCGATCGCCCATCGAAGGAGCCATGAGCAGGGCGTAGAGCAGGGGAAGAATGGTCATGGGGAGCCCTCGTAGAAGATGTGATTCCGAGGAAAGGGGCCTCCTCGACCCCTTGACAGTGGGTTGGGGGAGCCTATCATCGCCGTTTCGCGCTTGGTCTGTGGACCAAGTGCTTTGTGTTGAAATCCTCGAGAGGAAACAGGTGGGGCCGCTGTCGTGGCGTACCGCCGAGAGTTGACCATGAAGATTCGCATCAGAATGGAAGCCTACGACCATCAGGCACTCGATGCGTCCGCGCGTGAGATCGTCGATCATGCCAAGCGGACCGGCGCGCGAGTCAGTGGCCCCGTGCCGCTGCCGACGCGGCGGGAGATCTACACAGTCAACCGCTCCACCTTTGTGAACAAGAAGTCGCGTGAGCAGTTCGAAATCAGAACGCACAAACGCATCATCGATATCTTCGAGCCGACCCCCAGCACTGTCGATGCGCTCAATCGTCTCATTGTGCCCGCCGGCGTCTTTGTGAAGATCAAGGCCTGAGCAGGACGGACTCGAAGATGGCACACGCACTGCTTGGAACGAAACTCGGCATGACCAGATGGTTCATGGAAGACGGCACCAATGTGCCTGTTACCGTGATTCAGGCCGGTCCTTGCGTCGTGACGCAGGTCAAGACGACCGACACCGAGGGCTACGACGCCGTGCAAATCGGCTACGACGACATCAAGCCCCGCCGCAGCACGATGCCGTTGATCGGCCATGACCACAAGGCTGGCAGCGGTCCGCTTCGCACGCACCGAGAGATTCGCGGCGAAGCCGATGTTGAACTCGGCGATCGGATCGATGTGAGCGTCTTTGAGGGCGTGATGTTCGTGGACGTTCTCGGCCGCAGCAAGGGCAAGGGCTTCCAGGGCGGCATGAAACGCCACCATTTCCGCGGCCTCGAAGCATCCCACGGCGTGAAACGACGCCACCGTTCACCAGGCTCGATCAATGGCCATGCCACCAATCTCGGCACCGGTCCGAAGATCAAGAAAGGCAAGCGGATGGCCGGTCATATGGGTGATGTCAATGTGACCAACCGATCGATGCAGGTTATTTCGATCGATCCGGAGAAGAATCTCATCATGGTGAAGGGCACCGTGCCCGGCCCCGTCGGCGCATCCGTCATGGTTCGCGCCGCCGTTCGCATCAACAAACAAAAAGCGAGGGTTGCCAAGGCGGGCTGATGCGCGTCACAACCGAAACAGGCCGTCGAGGCTGAGTTTCGGACAACCCGAACCAAACGCCGAGTCGCGTTTCTGCCTCCCACCCCCGAAGGCCTTTGACGGGAACCACGGGTGGGACCATCTGGAAGGATGGTTCGAAGCATGCGGAGGAGAGTCAGGCGAAAACGGTCTTCGGACCACAGGTGTACACACGATGATTGATCTACCCATATTGGACAAATCAGGCAAGCAGGTTGACACCCTTGCGATCGACGAGGCGGCTCTCGGCAACGAGGTCCGCCCGGATCTGCTGAAGCAGGCCTATGTCATGTACCACGCCAATCGTCGTCAGGGCTCAGCCCGGACGAAGAGTCGTGGCATGGTCGAAGGCTCGACTCGCAAGTTGTATCGTCAGAAGGGCACCGGCAACGCCCGCGTCGGCAACGCCCGCACAGTCATCCGCAAGGGCGGTGGCGTCGCGTTCGCCAAGACCAAGAAGACCGAGACCTTCCGCAAGCGGATGCCCAATGCCATGCGGCGTCTGGCCAATCGCAATGCGATGCTCGCCAAGCTCGTCGACGGCGAAGTGAAGTGCATCGATGTACTTGACTTCGACAAGCCGCGAACGGCCGACATGAAGGGTGTTCTCGACTCGTGCGGCGTGAACCGCACCTGCCTTGTGGCACTCAGCGGCGAAAATCGCAATGCTGCCCTCTCGGCGCGAAACCTTGAGCATGTCGACATCATCCGAATCGACCAACTCAACGTCTTTGAAATGCTCAACCACAGGTTCCTGCTCGTCGATCGCGCCTCTTTGCAGGCCTGGCTCGACCAGTTCGCCGGCGACAAGGAGGCTGCCTGATGCGTGCCACAGATGTCATTCGCCGTCCGATCGTGACAGAGAAATCCACATGGGAAGCCTCAGAGCACAACCGGTACGTCTTTGAAATCGATCGGTTGGCTTGCAAGCCGACCGTGCAATCCGCTGTCGAAGAACTGTATGGCGTGCGGGTACTGTCCGTGGCCATCCAGAACCGCAAGGGTCAGATGCGTCGCAACAAGTTCGGTCAGTGGAAGACCAAGGCCGTCAAGCGGGCGATCGTCAAGATCCATCCCGATGATCGAATCGAGTTGATCTGAGTCACTCAGGATACGAACCATGCCTATTCGCAAGTACAAACCGACAACGCCCGGACGACGCAACGCCTCCGTGAACACGCACGCCGAGGTCACCAAGCGCACGCCCGAGAAGTCGCTGCTCCGCCCGCTCAACAAGAAGGGTGGCCGCAACAATCAGGGCAAGATCACCGTGCAGGGCCGCGGTGGTGGCCACAAGCGTCGGTACCGCGTGATCGACTTCAAGCGAACCAAGGACGACATGGCTGCGACAGTCATCGGAATCGAGTACGACCCGAACCGCTCCTGCCATATCGCGCTGGTCGAATATGAAGACGGCATCCGCCGGTACATTCTCGCTCCGGTTGGCATTGCGCCCGGCGACACAGTGCTCAGCAGCAAGAAGGCCATTGAGCCGAATCCAGGCTGCTGCATGCCGATTGAGTTCATCCCAACCGGCCTGACACTGCATGCGGTTGAGTTTGAACCGGGCAAGGGTGCCAAGATCTGCCGGTCCGCCGGCGTGGGCGCCCGACTGACGAACAGGGAAGGTCAGTGGGCGACGCTCGTGTTGCCATCGGGTGAACTTCGTCAGGTATCGATTCGCTGCCGGGCCACGATTGGTCAGGTCGGCAACACCGACCACCAACTGGTGAAACTGGGCAAGGCGGGACGCAACCGCTGGCTGGGGCGTCGCCCCAAGGTCCGCGGCATGGCGATGAGCCATCACGACCATCCGCTCGGCGGTGGTGAGGGACGCAGCAAGGGCGGCCGTGAGCCGGCCAGCGCGTCGGGAACAAAATCAAAGGGTGGACGCACGCGGCAACGCGGCAAGGCGTCCGATGCACGCATTCTGCGGCGACGCAAAAGCCGGCGATACGGCCAGTTGAAGCTCTGACGGAGATATCGAGATGGGACGCTCACTCAAGAAGGGCCCGTATGTGGACGAGAAGCTGTACCGCAAGGTCATGGCGCAGTCCGAAGTTGGCAGTTCCAAGCGGCCGATCAAGACTTGGGCTCGCGCCTGCACCATCGTGCCGGAGTTCGTCGGCCACACCTTTCAGGTGCACAATGGCCGGCACTTCCACGACGTTTTCGTGACCGAGGACATGGTCGGGCACAAACTCGGCGAGTTCTCCATCACCCGAAGTTTCCGTGGCCACACGAACAAGAAGGAGGGTCTGAAGTCCGGCAAGTGACCGGCCTACAGGGCATCCAGCCATGACACATCAAGCAAGTCATCGATTCGCCCGCATCGCGCCCCGCAAGGCGCGGCTTGTGGCGGACCTGATTCGCGGCATGCGAATCGATGAAGCCATGAACGAGTTGCAATTTTCCAAGAAACGAGCGGCCTGGTATCTCAAGGCGGTTCTCAAGAGCGCGATTGCCAACGCCGAGGAGCGGGACGCCGACGTCTCCAGCCTCTACGTTGCCGAGTCTCGCGTCGATGAGGGCCCGACGATCAAGAGATTCCAGCCCAAGGACCGCGGTCGGGCGCATCCGATCCACAAACGGACGTGCCACCTGCACATCGTCCTGAACGAGAGAGGCTGATTGATGGGACAGAAGGTTCATCCATTCGGATTCCGGGTCGGCGTCACCGAGGCGCACAAGTCTCGCTGGTATGCGCCCAAGGCGCTCTTCGGCGAACTGCTCGTCGAGGACTACAAGATTCGTGAGTTCGTCGACAAGCGGCTCAACCGCACACCGCCGTTTGCGGCCGTCTCGGACATCTACCTTGAGCGGACGCGTGAGGAACTGACGGTCATCGTCAAGACTGCCCGTCCCGGCCTCGTCATCGGTCCCAAGGGTGTCGAGATCGACAAACTCTCAGCCGACCTGCAGGTCATGACCGGCCGAAAGGTGTCGGTGAAGATCGTCGAAATCCGCAGCCCCGACACAAGTGCCATGCTGGTTGCCGAGGCGATCGCGGAGCAGATGAAGAAGCGTTCAAACTTTCGCCGGCTGCTCAAGCAGCGGTGTGAGGCAGCGATGCAAGCGGGCGCCAAGGGTGTTCGTATTCAGGTGTCCGGGCGTCTGGGCGGTGCCGAGATGTCTCGGAAGTTCGTTACGCGAGAGGGATCGATTCCGCTCTCGACATTGCAGGCGAATGTGGATTATGCGAGTGTCACGAGCTTTACCACCTACGGCGCGATTGGTGTCAAGGTCTGGATCTACAAGGGCATGTTCACCGACGGCGAAGAGGATCAAACCGAATCGAAGGCCGCCGGTGCCCGTGCACGTGCGAGAGGTCGACGCTGAGCCCTGCTCGGCTTGAGGAGAACGTCCGATGCCACGGATGCCAAAACGAGTCAAGTTCCGCAAGCAGATGCGCGGGAAGTTGCAGAGCAAGGCCAGCCGCGCCAATTACGTGGCCTTCGGCGACTATGGCCTGCAGGCACTTGAACCGCACTGGGTGAGCGCCCGGCAGATCGAGGCAGGCCGTATCGCCGCGCAGCACTTTCTTCGCCGCGAGGGCAAAGTGATCATTCGCGTCTTCCCGGACAAGCCCATCTCGAAGAAGCCACTTGAAACCCGCATGGGCAAAGGCAAGGCCGAGGTCGATTACTGGGCGGCCCGCGTGCGGGCTGGAACGATTCTGTACGAGATCTCCGGTGTTTCGGAGGACATGGCGCGTCAGGCGATGGCACGAATCGCCTGCAAAATGCCGGTTCGGTGCCGCTTCGTTGGCAAGAGGCTGTCGGTCTGATTCAGACATGGAGACGATGAACAGATGAAACCACACGAAGTCAAGAAACTCGGGGATGACGAGATCGACATCGAAGTCGCCAGTCTTCGACGTCGGCTCTTCGATCTGCGTTGCCAGATGGTGACGGAGAAGATTCAGAACACCGCCCAGTTCGGACATGTCAAGCGTGACATCGCCCGGCTGCTTACCGAGAAACGCTCGCGGCAGGTCACCGCGGCGCAGGACGCTTGATCGGAGACCAATGACATGAGCCACCTCAAGGACATCAAGGTTTCCGACACTGCACCACGCCGCACTGGCGTCGTGTCGGCGACCAAGCGTGACAAGACCTGCCGTGTATCGATCGATTTTCTTACCCGGCATCCCAAGTACGGTAAGTACATCCGGAAACGGACCGTGCTGCATGTGCATGATGAAGACAATGCGGCGAAAATCGGCGATCGCGTCGAAATTGCCGAGTGTCGACCGATCTCCAAGACCAAGTCGTGGGTGCTGCTTCGCGTTGTCGAGCAGGCCGCGGCCACCGAGTGACAGCAAGCGAGTACCAGAGATGATTCAGAAAGAATCCAGAATTGAAGTGGCTGACAACAGCGGCGCCAAAGTCGTCAGCGTCATCGGTGTACTTGGCGGATCGACCGCTCGTGGCCGCCACTCCAGGCGGACCGCCGGTATCGGCGATCAGGTCGTGTGCTCGGTGAAGAAATCACTGCCCAACTCGGCAGTGAAGCAGGGCGACATCATTCGGGCCGTCATCGTCCGGACGAAATATCCAACCCGCCGCAAGGACGGCTCCTATGTGCGGTTCGATTCGAATGCGTGCGTGGTGCTCAAAGAAGGCAACCCCGCCGGGACTCGAATCTTCGGCGCTGTAGCCAGAGAACTGCGGGAAAAGAACTACATGAAGATCGTTTCGCTTGCTTCGGAGGTCATCTGACAATGGCACGACATGTACGAAAAGGTGATTCCGTCGTCGTGACGGCTGGCAACGATCGAGGCATGGTCGGCGAGATCCTTCGGGTCATTCCCGATGAAGATCGCGTCATCGTGCAGGGTGTGAATATTCGTGTGAAGCATCTCAAGCCTTCGCAGGCGAACCCCAAAGGGGGCTTGCTTCGCAAGGAAATGCCGATCCACATCAGCAATGTCAGTCCCGTTGTGGACGGACGCGGCACGCGGGTCCGGTTCGAGGCGAAGGATGACGGATCGAAGATCCGCGTCGCCGTGCGTGGTGGCAAAGAGTTGTCCCAACTGCGAGGACCACGGCGGGGCTGAGGCCCCGCAGGGAGTAGTGATTGAACATGGTTGCTGACACAAAGACACTTCCGAGGCTTCTCGCTCAGTATCGCGATGTCGTGGTGCCGAAGATGCAGGAGGAGTTCTCCCTCAGGAATGCGAATCAACTACCGCGGATGAGCAAGGTGCTCGTCAATTCGGGTATCGGCCGCTTTTTGGAAAACCAGAAGCTCAAGCCCGAGATCCGCGACACCGTCATCGACACGCTGGCCACCATCACCGGCCAGAAGCCCATCATGGTGCTCGCCAAGCGATCGGTTGCGAACTTCAAGGTGCGGGAAGGTGCCCCGTCTGCCTTCGTCGTGACCCTGCGAGGCGATCGGATGTGGCACTTCGTCGATCGCCTCATCAACCTCGCCATGCCCCGGATCAAGGACTTCCGCGGCATGAAGGATACGGCCTTCGATCAGGCCGGCAATTACTCGATGGGTTTGACCGAACAGGCGGTCTGGCCAGAAATCAACATGGCCCGTGTGAATTTCACGCACGGCATGAATATCAACATCTGCTTCGAGCAATCCAACCCGGAGATGAGCCGCTTCATCCTTCGCGAGCTTGGGATGCCCTTTGCACACAAGGACGATTGAGAGAACAAGAATATGGCCAGTAAACGTGTGTTCGCCAAGATGAAGAAGGAACCGAAATTCTCCACCCGCAAGCGGAATCGGTGTTTGCTCACCGGACGCAGCCGCGGCGTGTACCGGAAGTTCGGAATCAGCCGGATCATGCTTCGCCAATTGGCGCTCGAAGGCAAGATCCCGGGAATGCGGAAGGCCAGTTGGTGAGAAAAGACGGGGCTTCGTGCCTCTGTGGAGTGAACCGATGTCACAACAAGATCTGACAGCCGACATGTTGACGCGAATTCGCAACGCTGTGCGAAACCATGCTGAGGATGTCGTATGCCTTGATAACCGTCTCAACCGCGGTGTCGCCCAGGTTCTTCAGGACGAGGGCTTCATCAATGATTGGGATACCGAGCAGGTCGGTGCGAGAACGCACCTGCGTGTTCGTCTGAAGTATGGCCCTCGCGGCGAGGACATCATTCGCAAGATCAAGCGTGTGTCCAAGCCCGGTTGCCGTGTGTACTCCAGTGTCGATGACATTCCTCGCCCCATGCAGGGTCTTGGAATCGCCATCGTCTCAACCAGTTCGGGTGTCATGAGCGACCGTCGTGCTCGGTCCGAACGTGTAGGTGGCGAGTTGGTCGCCATCGTGAGCTGAGGAACGAACGATGTCCCGTATTGGAAAGAAGCCAATTGAAGTGCCCAGAGGTGTCAAGGTGCAGTGCAAACCCGATGCTCGCAGCATCGGCGTGGACGGTCCGAAGGGGTCGCTTGAGTACACATGGCACGACGATATCGATGTGAATTGGGATGAAGCGGCGTCCACGATCAACTGCGCAGTTTGTGAGGCGCGTGCAGGCGAGCGGACCGCTCGCGCCCAGTGGGGCACGACGCGGGCCCGCATTCAGAACATGGTTACCGGCGTCAGTCAGGGCTACACCAAAATTCTGAACATTGTCGGTGTCGGATGGAATGCCAAGCCCATGGGCAAGACCATTCAACTCAACATCGGCTACTGCCACTCCGTTGACATCCCGGTACCTGCCGGGGTCGAGTTCGACGTCGACAAAGGCACCAAGATCACCATCACTGGCGCGGACAAGCACGCGGTCGGCCAGTTCGCCGCGAACATCCGTGATCAACGTCGCCCCGAGCCGTACAACGGCAAGGGCATTCTCTACGACGGCGAAATCATCGTCCGCAAGCAGGGCAAGATCTTCGGGGCCTGATCTAGGCAACGCGGGAGCGCATGACATGAAACGAAACGAACAACGAATTATTCGGCGAACGAGGCGGAGGAAAGGCATTCGAAGCAGCATCTTCGGTATGCCGGACCGTCCGCGGCTGACGGTCTTTCGCAGTTCCAAGCACGTGTACGCGCAGGTCATTGACGACCTGAGTGGGCGGACGCTTGCGGCTGCTTCGACGATGGAGAAGGACGCCAAGAGCAGTTATGGCGGCAACGTCGCAGCGGCCGGCGAAGTCGGCAAGCGGCTGGCCGAGCGAGCCGTCGCCGCAGGCGTCGGATCGGTTGTTTTCGACCGAAATGGTTTCAAGTATCACGGTCGGGTCAAGAGCCTGGCCGACGGTGCCCGCGAGGGCGGATTGAAGTTCTGAGCCGGATTCCCGGCAGACAGGTGTTTACCAATGGCTGAGTATCTCGATGGATCAGGTGGAATTGAATCGACTACGGTCGGTGTATTTCGCACGGCTGCGACGGTCAAGGGTGGTCGCCGCTTCAGTTTCTCGTCCCTCGTGGTCGTGGGCGATCGCAATGGTCGCGTCGGAGCCGGATACGGCAAGGCGAACCAAGTGCCCCCGGCCATCGAAAAGGCGCAGAAGATTGCCAAGCGGAACATGCGACCCTATCCCATGCAGGGTCGAACGATTCCGCATGAGGTTGAAGGTCGATTCGGCGCCTGCCGCGTGCGGCTCGTGCCGGCGTCGCCCGGTACCGGCGTCATCGCTGGCGCATCGGTTCGCGCGGTGTTGGAGATGTTCGGTCTTCAGGACTGCCTGACCAAGTCCTATGGATCAAACAACTCCAAGAATGTCGTCAAGGCCACCATCGACGGATTGTCCCGCCTTCGCGGCAAGGACGACGTGGAGCGACTTCGCGGTGTCCAGGTTGGCACGACCGATGTCGAGGAGATGATCGTTCGTGGTACGAGTTTCATGCCGTCGGTTGAAGTCGAGGTTGAGGCCGAGTCGAAGTCGGATACCGCAGATGCCAAGCCGGCCAAGGAGCCCGCGACCGCGGTTGTAGAAGAGCCTGCTGCCGCAACCGAGACACCGGAAGATGCCCCCACGGAGTCTGCGGCGCCTGCTGTTGACGACACTCCCAAGGATTCCCCCGCTGAGTGATGCCCCGGCATCTCCAGGAGATTATTAGTCATGATGATTCATGAAATCACATCCAAGGTCGGCCGCTACAAGGGTCGGAAGCGCGTGGGCCGAGGCCCAGGCAGCGGGCATGGCAAGACCAGTGGCCGCGGCCACAAAGGTGCCGGTTCCCGCAGCGGCTATAAGCGTCGCGCCTACTTCGAGGGTGGCCAAATGACTTGGGCTCGGCGGATGCCCAAGCGCGGATTCACCAACGCGCAGTTCCGGACCGAGTACCACCTCGTCAATCTCAAGACGCTCGAAGGTCGCTTTAGTGATGGAGACGCGGTCACGGCTGAGTCGCTGGCCAAGGCCGGCATCATTCGCGATACGAAGAAGCCGCTCAAGATTCTCGGCGAAGGCGACTTGACGAAGAAACTCGATGTCACGGCCAACAAGTTGTCCAAGTCCGCAGAGGCCAAGATTATGGCCGCTGGTGGATCGGTCACCGTGCTCGAACTGAAGAAGTGGACACGTGATCCAGGCAAGCCGAAGAAGGGGACTTCTGCGGAAGTAGCCACGGAGGCTCCCGTTGCTGAGGCGCCTTCCGAAAGTACTGAACCTCCAACGGAATCGAACGACGAGTGATTGACAGGGGCGACCATCTCCCCAAAGGAACCTGATTCGGCATGTACAGCGCCGTCATCAACATCTTCCGGATTCCCGAGCTTCGCAATCGCGTGCTGTTCACGTTTGCGATGATCGCGATCTATCGCATCGGATTCTGGATTCCGCTCGTCGGGGTCGACCAAACCCAACTCGAGGAACTTGCGAGGCAATCCGCCTCCGATGCCACGGGTTTCGGAAAACTGCTTGAGTATGTTTCGGTGTTCTCGGGCGGCTCGTTCAAGCAATCCACGATCTTCGGCTTGGGCATCATGCCCTACATCACGGCCGCGATCATCTTCCAGTTGCTGCAGTCAGCCGTACCGAAGTTACAGGAACTCAAGAAGGAAGGTGCTTCAGGTCAGCAGAAGATCACAGAGTGGACTCGCTACGCGACCATCGCCATGTGCCTCATTCAAGGTTTCATGTGGATGAAGTTCCTCCAAGGGCAGGGGCTGGTGCAGCCTCAGTTCCGCACGCAGGCCGGCATCCTGATCTTCTACTTCTCCGGACTCTCCGCACTGACGGCCGGCAGTATTTTCCTGATGTGGCTTGGTGAACAGATCGACAAGTACGGCATCGGCAACGGTGTTTCTCTCATCCTGACGGCGGGCATCGTTTCCCAGATGCCCATGGCGATCGGGTGGCTTGTCAACAACGTCGACTTCTCGCTGCAGAGCGGCGATGGAAGCGTCGGTGTACTCGGGATTCTCTTCCTCATTGTCGCCTTTGTGATCGTCGTGGCCGGATCCGTCTTGATTACCGTGGCGCAGCGGCGGATTCCCATTCAGCAGGCCAGACATACGCGTGGGCGGCGAACCTACGGCGGGCAGAAGCACTATCTGCCGCTTCGGGTCAATCACGCGGGTGTCATGCCGATCATCTTTGCGTCCTCGCTGCTCATCTTCCCTTCGTCTTTCCTCGGCTATCTCGCGACCTCAGTGTCGGCCGAAGCTCCGGCGTGGTGGCAGAGCGTGGTTTTCTTCATGAACCGAAACTTCCAGATGGGCGAATACCCGTACATCGTTCTTGAGATCATCCTCATCTACTTCTTCAGTTACTTCTGGACGACAGTGGTTTTCAGTCCCGACGATATGTCCCAGCAACTGAGAGAGAACGGCAGTTTTATTCCCGGGCTTCGCCCCGGACCTCGCACGGCGGAGTATCTCGAGACGGTGGTTGAACGCATCACTTATGTGGGCGCGGGTTTCCTCGCGATCATCGCGGTGATTCCGTCCATGGTGGCGAGGTACATGGACATTCCGTTCTTTGTTTCGAGTTTCCTCGGAGGAACCGGATTACTTATTGTTGTGAGTGTTGGCCTTGACCTCATTCAACGGATCGAGGCCAATCTGCTCATGCGAAATTACAGTGGATTCATTACGGGCAGCGATTCCGCCCGGCGGGGTGGCGGTTCGTCATCTCGTTCATAAGGAGGTCCTGCAGGACACGGCCCATGGCCAAAGAGGAAAAGATTGTCCTTGACGCAGTCGTGACCGAGGCGCTCCCGGATACCAGATTCATGGTTGAACTGGAGAACGGGCAGAAGATCCTCGCGTACATCAGCGGAAGAATGCGGAAGTTCTATATCCGCATTCTGCCCGGCGACACCGTCAAGGTCGAGATCAGCCCCTACGACATGACCAAGGGTCGAATTGTGTATCGGCAGTGAGGCCAGAGGAAACAGCACCATGAAAGTCAAAAGCAGCATCAAACGAAGAACCAAGGACTGCCAGATCGTGATCCGCAAGGGTCGCCGGTACGTCATCAACAAGAAGAACCCGCGTCTGAAGGCGCGGCAGGGCTGATCGCCCCAATAGGCGATCCGCACGGAGCTCCACCATGCCACGTATTGCAGGCATCGACATTCCCGAGAAGAAGAAGATCCGGTATTCCCTCCGGTACATCCACGGCATTGGCCCGCGCTTTGCGGATGATATCCTCAAAAAAGCAGGGGTCGATCCGGATATCAAAGCCAGCGACCTGTCCGAATCGGATGTCGTGCAGATCGCCGGGCTCATCGACGAGGAGTACATCGTCGAGGGTGCGCTGCGTCGACAAGTGGCGCAGAATATCCAGCGGCTTCGGGATATCCGTTGCTATCGAGGCGATCGCCATCGTCGCGGTCTTCCGGTGCGAGGTCAGCGAACCAAGTGCAATGCTCGCACACGCAAGGGCAGGAAGCGAACCGTGGCTGGCAAGAAGAGTCTGAAGTGATTCGCAGCAGCAGAGGAGTCTGAACCGGATCACCTCCGGAGAGAGTAATCATGGCCAAGAAGAAAGTCAGAAAGAACATCGGCAAAGCGATCGTCTACGTGAAGGCCTCCTTCAACAACACGATCATCACGTTCACCGATCTCGGTGGCGAGACGTTGTGCTGGGATTCGGCCGGAACAGTCGGATTCAAAGGCGCCCGCAAGGCGACGCCGTTCGCAGCGACCCGCGCCGCTGAGCGGTCCGCCTCCAAGGCGAAGCGAATGGGCGTGCGAGAGGTCGAAGTCCGCGTCAAGGGTCCAGGTGGTGGTCGCGAATCCGCGATCACCGGTCTCGATCATGCAGGGCTGATCGTCACCGCTGTCGAAGATCACACGCCGATTCCCCACAACGGGTGTCGGCCCAAGAAGCAGCGTCGCTGCTGAGGTATTCGGCCCGTCGTAAGGGCCACCCGGTTCGGGTGCAGATGGCGTTCGTCGCGAAGCAGCAAGGCGACGGATGACCGAACACCCCGAGTCGTTTCCACTTTGGATCATTGCTGCACGTTTGGAGTCAGTCATGCATGTTCGCTGGAGAGGATTGGAACTTCCTGCCAAGGTCGATGTCGACCGTGGGTCCCGTACAGAGTCATTCGGCCGGTTCAGTATCGAGCCGCTGGAGCGAGGCTTCGGTACGACCATTGGCAACAGTTTGCGACGCATTCTGCTGAGCAGCATCGAGGGTGCCGCGATCACGACCGTGACGGTCAGAGGCGTAGAGCACGAATTCACGACGATTCCCGGCATGAAGGAGGACGTCACCGACCTCATCCTGAATCTCAAGGGGTTGATCGTTGCCATGGACAGCGAGGGCAACTCGCCCCGCACGATGACGCTTTCCGCCGGAGGCCCCGGCGCCGTCACGGCCGACCTCATCGCGGCCGACCCGGCGATTCGCATCCTGAACCCTGATCATGTGATCGCCACGCTCACCGAGAGCACCGACCTGAACATCGACATGACGGTCTCCCGCGGCCGCGGCTACTCGCCCGCGAGCGAGCGACATGTCCGCAGCGCCGACGAGCAGATCATCGGCGAGATCGAAGTCGATGCGATCTACAGCCCCGTACTGCGGGTGCGGTTCCGCGTCGAGGACACGCGGGTCGGGCAGAAGACCAACTTCGACCGGCTCATCATGGATATCTGGACCGACGGTACCGTGATTCCGGAAATGGCCCTCACGGAGGCCGCCAAGATCCTCCGCAAGCACCTCAACCCGTTCGTGCAGGTCGAGGAGCCGGGCGACGAGCGTGTTTCCGATGATGCTGCGGCAGCCGCGGCTGTCGATGACAGCCTCGTTCGCAAACTGAACACGCCCGTCTCGGAAATGGACTTCACCGTCCGATCGGCCAACTGCCTTGAATCGGCCGCGATCGAGACTGTGTCACAACTGGTGACTCGCAGCGAGTCTGAACTTCTGGCCCTTCGCAGCTTCGGCAAGACCTCGCTGCGTGAGGTGACCAAGAAACTCGAAGAAATGGACCTGGCGCTGGGCATGCGACTGCCTGAGGGCTATCAGATGCCGGAGGCGGCCTACACCGGCTGAGCCCGCGAGACGTCCACCGGCTCTGGCCGAGGACGAGGAGACACGTCATGCGAAATCGCATTCACGGAAAACAACTCGGGCGAGACAGCGAACATCGCACTGCGATGCTGCGCAATCTCGCCGCCGGTCTGTTCGAGCACGGGCAGATTGAAACCACGATGCCCAAGGCCAAGGCTGCGCAGCCCTTCATCGAGAAGATCATCACGATCGCCAAGAAGGGTGGCTTGCAGGCGAGACGACAGATCGAGGCGAGGATGAACGACCGCATGATTCATGCGTGGGTGGCGGACGGCAATGTCCCCGACTCCCGCAAGGACAATGTGTACTTCGACCTACCCTCTGCTTCCGACATCGAGTTCAACCGCTACGGCGAACTTCGCAAGGCACCTCGGCTCGTGCAGCACGTGATGACTGCAATCGCCGATCGCTACCGCGATCGGGACGGTGGATATACCCGCATCATCCGTACCGGCCGGCATCGGCTCGGTGACGGCGGCGATATCGTCGTGCTGCAACTCGTCGGCGAAGAGGAAGGCCCGCAGATCGGTGGTGGCACCTCCACCCGTCGCAAGCAGGCTGACCGCCGCACCGCGTACGCCGCCTCGCTTCGCAAGGGCGAGCCGGTGGCCGAAGTCGAGGATGAGGCGATCGTCGAGAACACCGAGGCTCCGGCCGAAGATGAGGCCAGCGTTGAAGAGGCCGCGGCAACCGATGCTCCCGAAACCGAAGACATCGCTGAGGCAGCGGCCGACAGCGATGAAGCTGCGGTCGAAGCCGACGACGAGGACGACAAGAAGTCCGACGGCTGATATGGGGGGCTGGGCAGCTCCCCCGGCGTCAGTCTCTTCGACCTCGGGCCTGTTCTTGGCCCCGGGGCGGTACCTGACCCCGTATCCTGCCCACGATGCTCGCCGAACTGGACACGACGCAGGAACAGGCACTCGCCGCGCTCGCCGCAGCGGGCGATGATGCCGCCGTGGAAGCGTGGCGGATCGACTGGCTTGGCTCCAAGGGGCAACTCAAGCAGTTGATGGCCCGTATGAAGGACGTTGAGCCGAGTGAGCGGCCGGCCTTCGGCGAGCGGATGAACGCCTTGAAGCAGGCGCTCGAAGACGCGTTCAAGGCCCACAAAGATGTTGGTGCGAAGGGTCCGTCCGGCCCGCCTATGGACGTGACCGAACCGGGCCTTCCTGCTGGCCTGGGCCGACGTCACATTGTCAGTCAGACGGTGGCCGAGATCATCGAGGTCTTCGCCCGCATGGGTTTCGAGCCGACCACGGGCCCTGAGGTCGAGGACGAATGGCACAACTTCACCGCGCTGAACGTGCCGGAATCGCATCCCGCCCGCGAAGCCATCGACAACTACTACCTTGAGGGCGGCGGCATTCTTCGCTCGCAAACCTCGACCGTGCAGATTCGCGTGCTTGAGAAGACCCCTCCACCGGTTCGCATCGTCGCGGCCGGTCGCGTGTACCGCCCCGACACGCACGATGCCACGCACTACAGCATGTTCCACCAGGTCGAAGGACTCTACGTGGATCGCGGCGTCACCATGGTCGATCTCAAGAGCACCCTGCTTGGTTTTGCCCACGCCTTCTTCGGCGAGGAGGTCGAGGTCCGCATGCGACCGAGTTTTTTCCCCTTCACCGAGCCATCGGCCGAAGTGGATATGAAGATGCGGATCAAAGGGAAGTGGCAGTGGGTGGAACTTGGCGGCTGCGGCATGGTGGACCCCAATGTGCTGGAAGCGTTGAATATTGACGCAGAGGAATGGACCGGCTTTGCATTTGGTCTCGGCGTTGAGCGGATCGCGATGCGAAAGCACGGCATCGCCGATATTCGATGGCTGTTTGAAAACGACGTGCGTTTCCTGCGTCAATTCTGAACCTCCCTTCTTGGAGCATTTCGCATGAGCGAGCAGGCAGACCAAGACACCTTCGGCGGCATGAGTTCGCTCACGTCCGTGCCGAACCTGTCGACGTGGACGCCGGAGGTGCCACAGTGGGTGGCCGTGGTGTCGATCGTGATTGGTGTGCTTGGCATGCTCTGCTGGGGTGGGCAGGGGGCCATGGCCCTTGGTATGGCCGGTATGGACCATGCGGATGACATGCCAATGCCAACAGGCGGGCATGCAGTCTTTGAAATGTTCATCTATGGATCGGCGACCCTGCTCGGATTGTGGCTGATCATCGCGGGCAGCGGTGCGGCGAGTGGCGCCGAATGGAGCCGCGGCGCCCTGCGATGGTGGGCATGGATCCGCATACTCTTGGCGATCATCGGACTGGTCGGCGCGTTCTACTGGTTCAACAACGTGCTGGAAGCATCAATGGGTCTCGTGGAGCAACAAATGGCCGAGGCGGTTTCCGATGATGCCCCGACCGCTGAGATTCCGGTTGTTACTGAGAACGCGATGCGGGCGATCATGACGGTCTGGATTGTGGTCGTGTCGATTGCCATCAGCGTATGGCCTGTGGTTGTGCTGATTGTGACAAGCCGTCGAGGCGCGGCCTGATATGTCCGCTCACTTTCTCGATGAACTTCGCTGGCGGGGCATGCTCCACCAGACAACCGCCGACGAGGCGCTGCCCGCCTACCTCGCTGGTGGGATGCGGACCTGCTACTGCGGTTTTGATCCAACCTCAACCAGCCTGACCATCGGCAATCTCGTGCCGATGATGCTGCTGGCCCGCTGGCAACGATGCGGACACAAGCCGATCGTGCTCTGTGGCGGTGGAACCGGCTTGATCGGAGATCCATCCGGCAAGGAGGCCGAACGATCCCTCCAAACCCGCGAGCAGGTGCAGGCCAATGTCGCTGCGCAAAAACAGATCTTCAGCCGTGTCATCGACTTTGATTCCGGCGCCGACAACGCGGCGATCATGGTCGACAACGCCGATTGGCTCGGCAAACTCGGATATCTCGATGTTCTCCGTGATGTCGGCAAGTACTTCTCGGTCAACACGATGATTCAGAAGGACTCGGTCCGCGAGCGGCTGCACAACCGAGAGCAGGGCATTTCCTATACCGAGTTCTCCTACATGCTTTTGCAGGCGTATGACTTCCTGCACCTTCGTACAAGCTACGACTGTACTGTTCAGATGGCGGGATCCGACCAGTATGGCAACATCGTCTCCGGTATCGATCTGATCCGACGGCACATGGCCGATGCTCCGGAAGGCGAGCCGCGTGGATACGGCATCACGGCGCCGCTGATCACCAAGGCCGACGGTACCAAGTTCGGCAAGACCGAAACCGGCACCGTCTGGCTGACTGCCGATCGCACGAGTCCGTGGGCCTTCTACCAGTTCTGGCTCAACGCAAGCGATGAGGATGCCGGGCGGTTCCTGCGAATCTACACCTTCCTCGATCAGTCCACCATCGAAGATCTTGAAACACGCCATGCCGCTGCGCCCCACGAGCGAATCTCGCAACACATGCTCGCTTCCGAGCTCACGTGCATGATGCACGGCGCGGACGAACTTGCTCGCGTCGAGGCGGCCGCCGCGGCCCTTTTTGGCGGCGGCGTCCGAGATCTTGAAGAGGACATGCTCGAGGCTGTTTTTGCGGATGTCGAATCATCCAACCACAACCGTACGGCACTTGACGGGGGTGTGCCGCTGGCCGAACTTCTCGCAGATACTGGCCTGGCAAAGTCGCGACGAGAGGCGAGGGAATTCCTCAAGGCCGGAAGTGTGTCGGTCAACGGCGAGAAGATCTCCGGACAAGAGGCCGTTGATCGCTCGCTTGCTGCTGCGGACCTGCTTCACGGCCACACCATCCTGTTGCGGCGGGGCAAGAAGGCGTGGCACTGCACCCGTTGGAGTTGATTGTTATTCCACGCGGGTGATCGTTAAGGCGATCTCGGGGTGTGGATTGTCCTGCCAATGCCCGAGCACCGGAGTGGCGGTGCCGTCCGGTCGAACAATGGCAAAGAAAGACACGGCCTTCTTCTCGACCGACCGCTCCTTGTCATTGGTGGTCAGATGCACCAAGGCGATGATCTGAGCCCGACCCGCCTCGACTTCGGAGATGTCATCGGGCGATGCTTCAATGTCGACATCGCTCAGAAGCGGTTCGGTGAGCGTGACTTGGTATGTCCCGAAGTCCTGGGGTGAAGAAATGATCTGGATGCGTACGCGAGGAACCGTAGCCCGCCGTTGCCGGGCGAGCAGTTGGAAGGAGACACGAGCCGAAGCGGGCTCGATCGTGACCGGTACGGAGAGTTGCGCCGAGTCGGGCAGCCGCAGGGTGCCATCGACTGTATGCAGTACACCGGGCTCCAGTCTGGCAATGTCACGGGGATCGACCATCGCCTCGACCACCAAAGGATCGGGAAGTTGATGCGCGATACTTCGTGGGACGGTCACTTGGACATCCTTTGGCGCGACGGACACATCCTGCACCGTCGAGGCGGCCTGAATGTCCGCTCTGGTAACGGCGGTCAGCGTGACGAACTCGGTGATATCGACCGTGATTCGGGCCGGGTCTACGGACACGACCGATACCCCCAGATCGCGAATGTCCTCGACATCCTGAATCACTTTGGCGAGGTTTGCGATTTCTTGGCGGCCATGCTCGGCTGGCAGTGGGATGTGCAGCGGGGATGTGTTGAGTAGATCGCGGGTATTCCGAACGGCCAGTGCCGGACCTTCGATCGTGAGGGTCATGGGAATGGGTGATGGCGAGACGTCGTACCGCTCGCCTGAGGAATCGCTTGCGACGGTGAAGTCAAGCCGCCCGGCGATCGTCTCGGTCTCTCTGGTTTTGGCTGCGGCGAGGAGCCAGATCAGGATGGTCACGACTGTGACCAGCACGATGGTGCCGAATTGTCGCGGACCCTTCATGAGGTTTGCCCTTCCACTGCGGGCGGTTCTTGCTCGTCGAGGTCCGTCAGACTTCGCCGGAGTGCCTCGGTCAGTTTGTCAACAGCGATGGGACTTTCCAGATGCCCGCCGTCGGCAAGGCTGATGATGCCCGTTTCTTCGCTGACGACCACGACCAGGCAATCCGATTCGGCCGAGAGGCCTACCGCCGCGCGGTGGCGGGAGCCATACTTGGTTGGCAAGGTGCCCTCTTCGGCCAGCGGGAACTGCACGCCCGCGGCGAGCACCCGCTCGCCGCGGATCACCACGCCCAGATCGTGCAGCGGGCTGTTGGGCCAGAAGATGGACTCAAGCAGCGAGGGATTCAGTTTTGCATCGAGCGGCTGTCCGCCTTCAATCAGGCTCCCGAGTCGGATGTTCCGCTCGATGGCGATGATGGCCCCGAATCGGCTGCGGCTCAGGAAGGAAACGGCTTCGGCGATGGCATCGACGCGGGCGTCGTATTCGTACCGGCGGCCGGATCGGAGTAGCCGTGCCTGTCCGAGTCGCATGGTTGCTTGTCGCAGTTCGGGTTGGAAAATGACGATCAGCAGAATAGCCACCAGGCCAACGAAGTAATCAATGATGAAATTGAGCCTCGCGAACCGCTCCGTGCCGAGTCCGAGCAGTTGCAGAAGTACGAAGGCTGCAAGCAGCACCGCGAAGCCCTTGACGATCCCGGCCCCTCGGGTGCCCTGTAGGAATCGGACCGTGAAGTAGACCACGGCCCAGATAAGGGCCAGTTCGATCACCAGTTCCAGAAGATCGATGCTCAGGAGGCTTGGTGGCATTGAGAGATGGTCCTGCCCGCGGGAAGCGGGGGCGCTGGCGAGTATACTTGGACGATCTCCCTCCATCAGGGGAGGGGAGGCAAACATGGCCAGTGTCGACGGCAAGTATCAAGTAGCACGGTCCACCGGACGGTGCGAGGCGACGGGTGAGATTCTCGAGCCCGGCTCGCCATGTATCGCCGCGCTCTGCGATGAACCCGAGGAGGGCGGTTTTTGTCGGCTCGACTATTCGCCCGAGGCGTGGGAGGGTGGTGCCCGCCCCGACGGCCTCTTCAGTTTCTGGCGAACGACGGTTCCAGAGCCGAATGCCAAAAAGCGGCTGCTAGTGGACGACGAGGTGCTCTTGGACCTGCTGGACCGGCTCGCCGATGCCGATGAGCCCCGCAAATTGGCATTTCGCTTCGTGATCACCCTTGTGCTGCTTCGCAAGCGACTTCTGAAATTCGATCGCCGCGAGGAGGTGGCTGAGGGTATTCGCTGGCACCTGAGCCGCCGCGGCCCTGCTGGCGATGGCGAGTCGAATTGGACCGTTCTCGACCCAAGCCTCGAGGACGATGACATCGTCGATCTGCACGAGCAATTGGGGGAAGTGCTTCAGGGCGACCTATGAACGCCGCTCATCTGGCTTGGACCGCTGCCGTGATGGCGGTGCTCGTGGGATGCGCCTCGCCACCCCCGATCGAAAGAACGTCCACGGACACCGTATTGGCCGATTGGAGTCGCCGGACCGAGCCACTGGAGCGATTGCATGTCGAGGGGCAGGCGCAGGTGCACTGGCGGGACGAGCAGGGTGAGCATATGGAGCAGGGCGACCTTTCCGCATGGTTGGACGGCGATCTTCGCAGTTCGCTGAGGGTGACGAAGTTCGGTGATGTCTACCTTTGGTACGGGGCCACGCCTCGTCAGGTCTGGGTGTTCGACTTCGTGTCTGATCCATCGACGCTGCGGACAGGTCCTCCACGGGCCCATCAGGATGCCGGGACGCTCGCCGTGCGACCGGCAGTCTTGCGGATGCTATTGGGTCTGGATCCGTGGCCCCGCGAAGTGGTGGTGTCTCATGCCGAGGATGCCGTTCTTGTTCGTGGGCCCGCCTTGGGCGGACAACTTGAGGCCCGTCTGCGTCCGGGTGATTTGCAGCCGCTGACGATCACGCTGGAGTTCTCCGAGCGAGGTCGTCTGGTAGCCGAACATCGGTGGTCGACAGGTGAAGTATGGGTAGAATTCGCCCCTGAGGCGAGGCGACTGGCACGCGTCGTAGATCTTCACGATGGTCGCGCGAAAGTCAAACTCCGAACGAGTCACGCCGAGGTGATGACGGCCGCCGAGATGGATGCCCAAGCGACGGTCTTTGACCGTGAGAAAATCGCGGCACATCTTCAGCCGGATGTGGTCAAGTGATCATCACCGCCGTATTGGCGGTTCAAATATGCGTGCCGCCACCGGCTGCTCTTGGTGACGTATTGTGGTTTGTGGGGAAGTCTCCGGAAGACGATACGACGACATCACTCTGCGTGATGAGTACCTCAGCAGAAGCCGACCGATTCACGTCGCTGCGGATGTTGGCTGGTCCACCCCAGGCAATCGCCGCGAACAGTTCGACGGTGTGGATAGCCCCTCCAGCCCATGGTCGCGGTGGTGACAGTGTGTCTCTCTTGGCGATCCGTGCCGACTGGGATCCGCGGTTGGAAACATGGATGACCAAGCCGGCTACCGGGATGGACCGATTGCCCGCCGTGGACTTGGGCGGTGTGGACCGGTTGATCGCAAGCCCGCAGGGGCCGATCATCATCGGGGGGGGGTCTGGTGATCGCATGGTGGCCGTCCTTCGCCGCGGCCAATGGCAGCGGCTTGCGGATCTCCCGGTTGCAGAGCCGGTGCACGGGGCGATAGACGCGGGTGGTGATTTGATCGTACTCGCCGGTGGCGAGGGCGACGCTGTGATTTGGCGATGCGAGATCGATGGAGGTGGCTGGGAGGAGACCCCACTTCGGATGGAGGGCGATCCTCGCGATCTGCTGGCTTTGGAAACCGGTGTACTGGTTGGTTCACAAGTCGATGGCAACATACGGGCAGTTGGCTTTCTTCAGGGCGATGCCGTGGTGCCGTGGATCCGCTTGGACGATGTCCTCCCCGATACGCAGCTGCTCGGGTCCGCGACCAACCTGATGTTGTACCGTCTGCGGGCCGGCACACCCTCGATCGCATTCATTGATCAGGCCACGGGGGTGGCAGATCCTTGGCGAGCAGCCAGCCCGGTCTCGGGAATCCACGCCTGGTCGATTGTTATTTCGGTGTTCATCGCGCTGGCGGTCGTGTTTGTGCTGTTCATCGGCCGCGGCGCCACGCCAGATCGGATCCCGGAAGGCTTGGTCGTTGCGCCGCTGCTCAGGCGAGTGTTGGCCTTTGGAATCGACCTCGCTCCCGGTGTCTTGGTGGGCGTGCTGGTCATGGACGTCACGGCCATAGACATCGTCTCGGCGGCGGTCACTGGCCCGATTCCCTCGACGGCGATTCTGCTGCTGGTGCTGGCTGCTGTCACGGCGGTGTGGGGCATCCTGTGGGAGGCCCTCGGGCGGCGGGCCACCCCCGGCAAGCGGGCGATGCGGCTCATCACGGCCTCTACTCGCGGCGGGGCCATTGGACTGTGGCAGATATTGGTCCGGAACCTGCTCCGGGGTGCGATTGTTCTGGCCCCACCGATCGCCATCATCGTCGTACTCACGCCGACAGGGCAGAGTCTGGGCGATGTGGTGGCTGGGACGATCGTGCTGATCCACGACAGGTCGGAATAATCACAATCCTCAATGCCGTCGTGGCCGACGTCCGATATGAAGGGTGAGCGGCGGAAGGAATCGCCGGCTCGGGAGCATTGCATGGCTGAGGAACCGGCACGCCGGGGCAAGGATGTCCCGTCAGCGGCTTGGGCAAACACAGAGCAGTTGCCGCGAACGAAGCGGGTGCTGCACTTCGGTGGTTCGCCCACTGAGGCGTCATCCGCAGACGCGGTTTGGGTCACTGATCCTGCGCTGGCCAGAGATCACCTCGCTCGCGGCGGATTTGCTGTTGCGATGGTGCACCCGGCAGCGGCGGACGATCTCGCTGAAATTGCTCGTTCATTGCAAGAAGCCGATCCGTTGGTCGTGGTGTTGCTCCGCAGTTCCGCTCCGACCGCGGAGCCTGTTGTCGCGGTGGGGGACATGGATCCAGTTCAGGCGATTGCCTGGGGGCGTGCTCGGCATACCGCGAGAGTGGAATCCCGAGTCCGCCAACTCGGTGGCGCACCCGCTGGTGACTATGCCTGCCGCGGGCAGGATGAGTTGGTGGGCGGCAGTGAAGCGATGGCAGGATTCCGCAGCCGCTTGCTGCAAGTCGCTGAGCATGATGTCCCGACGCTGATTCATGGTGCCTGCGGTACGCCGCTTGAACCCGCGGCTCGGTGGTTGCATGTCACCAGCGGTCGCCGCGAGGGCAACTTTGTGCCTATCGACTGCCGGGAGGGCGCCGAGTCACAACTGCTGCTGCGGATTTTTGGTCATGTGCGGCACGCCTTCCCAGGCGCTGATCAAGCTGGTGTGGCTGCCGTGGCCCTCGCTCAGGGCGGCACATTGCTGCTTGATGGGCTGGAACATGCATCGGAGCGTGTGCAACGACGGCTCGTTGAGTTGCTCGCTCGCGGCACATGGCAGCCCGTTGGATCCGATCTGCCACGAACCAGTTCGGCCCGCCTCGTCGCCGTCCTGCGGCAGCCCCCCATTCAGGCCGTAATGGCTGGCCTGCTGCGGCGAGAGCTCATGGATCAACTCTCCAGCCATGTCATTCGCATGCCCACACTTGCCGATCGGCGAGAGGACATCCCGGATCTGGTTCAGCATCATCTCACGCAGTCATCGATGCGACTCGGTCGGCCGCGACCGGCCGTGGATGACGAGGTTGCAGCGCTCCTGACGCTGGGTCAGTGGATGGGACACGACCGCGAACTTGAACTGGTATGTGAGCGACTTGTACTCAATGCGGTCGGAGGCCAAACGGACATCGAGCAGATCATCGGGTGGATCTCGCTTTCATCCCAGTCGCGTACCTCTGAAGGTTTGGTCTGCGGCGGAGACCACACACTGGAGGAACTCGAACGCCGCGCGATCCTTGCCACCCTGAGGCACAACAACGGCCATCGCCGTCGCAGCGCCGCGGCGCTTGGCATTGGTGTGCGGACGCTTGGGCTCAAGTTGCGGCGATGGAAGGATGCGGCGATTGTGCCCGAAACCCTCTGATGCGGTGAGTACTGTGGGTTTTGTCGTGCCAACGGAGGCCGTCGCAGATTGAGTCGGGAACAGCCCGGGGATACACGGCGAAGGGTTGATGTGTGATCTTGGTCTTGGGCCGATACTCGGCCCCTTTACCCCCGGCGGAAGGTCGCTCGTTGGACCATGAGCTGCAAGGTTTGGCAGATCAGATCGATGTCTCGGTGGGTGAGGTCCGCGTGGATGGGCAGAGCGATCGTCCGGGATGCGATCGAGGCGGCGATGGGGCAGTCGATTTCAGATGAGGCGTTCCACAATGTTGGCAGGTGGGCGAGCCCGATCTCGGCTTGAATATCGTGCCGCTGCATGCCGCGAATGATTTCGTCTCGATCCTCGGCGCCGAATGTCTCGTCAAGGCGGATGACATAGCGCGACCAAGACGACTTGACCTCGGGGGTCATGGCAGGAAGCAGCAGTTCTGGCATGCTGGAGAGGCAGACGGTGTACCGTTCGGCCACTGCGGTGCAGGCATCGATGATCTTGGCGAGCCGGTTCAGTTGTGCCAGTGCAAGTGCCGCGGCGAACTCGGGCATGGGATCTGCGCGGTGGGGATTGCCGCTTGTGATGAACGCATCTCCGCGGCAAGCTTCAGCGAGATGCGCGTCGTTGGTGACGATGGCAGCGCCCTCGCCGCCCGAGATGAGGCTTCGCTCCGAGAGATCCACGATGGCAGCGCGTCCGATCGATCCGGCCGGGGCGGCAGCGCACCGGCTTCCCAGCCTCGTGGAGACCAGTTCGATCAATGGGATCTCGAGCCGTCCGCAGGCCGTTGCGATATCAGGCAGGCCGGTTCCCCATCCATCGCTGTGCCCGGCAAGAATGGCTCCGGTGGCCGAGGTTGCGACAGCTTCGATGGTGCTGGCGGTCGGGATGAGGGTGCCCGGATCGCATTCGGCGAAGCGTGGTGTGGCGCCAATCCGCTTTGTGGCCCGCAGGCAGGCCGCGTCTCCGAGCGATGGCAGTACGATCTCGTGCCCCGATCCGAGCCCCATCGCGGCAAGCAGTGTTGAGAGGGCCTGTTCCGAGGACGCGACCGCGACGGCATATTCGCATCCGGTGCTCGCGGCGATGGCGTCCTCCAACTCGGCTCGGCAGTCTGAGCCAGTAGGCGGCGTCGATCGGAGCGTTCCGGTGATGGCCTGTATGTCCGAGGGCGCGACCGCAGGGTTGCTCAGGGGGATATCGGATGGCACGCGGGGTCTCCGTGGGTGCTCATGTATGCGTGTTCAATCGGCGGGCCTGAGCAGCGCGGCAACCATATCGTCTACAACGCCCGTATGACGGACGGCGAGCCAGGCTGCCTGTGTGCGGATGGCGTGGGACGCAGCGGTACTTGCTGCGATCAGTTTGAGACTCGCCACATCGGCCGTCTCGATGGTGTCACTGTCTCGGGCGAGCACGAGCAACGTCAGAACATCAGCGGGGCCGACCCCGATGCGTTGAATCGAGTTCACAACATCAAGCAGATCGGGAGCTGGTTGTTGCAGCAAGGCGAGCAGCAGAAGTTGTTGTTCAGGACCGTCGTCCTCGGCGGCGCGGAGTCGCATGCGGAACCGGTCTGGCGCACGCTCAAGGAGCGATGATGCAGCCTCGACGCCGTTGGCCGATGCAGTGCTCTGGAGTCCGGCGAGGACCGCCTGATCGAGAATTTGCTCAAGCAGTGGAACGGCCATGGTGTCGGGCCAGTCTGTGGCGGACTCAAGTATCCAAGAAGTGGAGCGACGATGGCCGGTGGCAATCAGGGTTTCAAGATGGGGGAGCGCTTCGGCCGGATTGTCCTTGAGATGCAGAGAGGCGAGTCCGATGGGGCCGAGCAATTCATCGTCGCCGAAGGCTGCGAGCGTCTGCGGCGGCGCGGGCGTTCGGGTCATCAGGAGCAGCAGGGCGAGATCGAGTTGATGACGCCGTCGGTTGGTCCGCTCAAATTCGTTGGCGAACAGCGAACTCGCACCCGCCGTTTCCTGCTCAAGCAGCAGGAGCATCGCGTATCGCCGTACGCCAACTGGCAGATCCGTCTCGATGCAGGATGCGGCGAAGGCCAGCCCCCGCTCGCTGGGAAGAATGCGAAGTTGATCAATGGCTTCGAAGCACGCGTTCTGCACAAGCGGATCATCCGACTGGCGGCTGGCGCGGTCTGCAAGCGCGTTCAGCGATGCATCGAATCCGAGATGCGAGCGAAGCGCAGCCTTTCTTGCCAGCACGATCGGATCATCGGCTGCGTCGATGGCGGCCACGGTGGCGGGATCTATGGTTTCTCCCTGTTCGATCAATGCAGTCAACAATCGCAGACGAGTGTCCGCCGCAAGGTCTGTATCGGCGAGGAGGTGCTTGATGTCCCCCGGGCTGAGCCGGGACGCAGCGAGGCCCAGTGTGATGGTTGCTTGCCTAGCCACAGGATCGGCTGCCACAATGCGAGCCGGGTCGAGTCGCCCCTCGGCAGTGAGTTCGGCCAGCCCCATCAGCGCATGAATCTGAATGGAGGGGTCCTCGTTGGTACTGAGCGAGACCAGCAAGGGTTTCAGCCGTCGATCTTGGAGCGCCCGCAATGCCGAGAGCCGCGAGAGATGTTCGTAGTTGGGCTGTGGGGAGATGGCTCGATCCAACTCGCGGTGGGCCGCGGCCTCCCACGGATCGCCCCATGTGGCGGCGGTCGGCATCGCGATCGCGAGGGCCAGCAGCGGGGCGGTGATCATGTGAGCCGGAACGAGCATTCCCGCAAGTCTAGCAGGCCAGCAGGGCGAGGTTGCCACAGTTTTGTGGGGTCTATCTGAGTACCCAGTGCTCTTCGCCGGCATAGCCGGGGTGTATTGAGATCGGGGTATCACCCCGGGCGGTGGCCTCGCCTGGAATCAGGTAGTGCAGGTAGAGGTTCTTTCGCAGCGTGACGGGCTCGCCGGTGACTGGATGTTCCACCACGGCTGTCTCCGGACTGATGCCTTCGACGAAGATCCGTAGTTCGTTGACATCCATTCGGGCGGCGGGCCAGACAGCCATGCCTCGCCTGGCGTGCCCCGGCCCTTGCCGCAGCGTACCGATGATGGCGACTTTCGACTCAAGCAGGGGGTCGCCGATCTGCTCCATGATCGCGTTGTGAACACGTCGCGAGACGTCCTCGCCGTCTTTGAGCACCTCACCGCGATCGGTGAAGAGCGTCATGGACGGAGCCCATGTGCGGTCCTGTCCCGTGGTGTTGACGACATCGTAAATCAGGTACCAGTAGTGTGTGCCATCGGGTGAATTGAACATTCGGACATCGCCGGGTGTGAAATCGACTTCGGGTCGCGACGACACTCGGGCGGGGCGTGGATATGCGTTGGCCAATTCGACGGCAAATGCCGAGGCAAGACTTGCGAGCAGTCCGAGTAGAATTGGTGTTCGCATCGAAAAAAACTCCTGTTGCCCCATCGGGCAGAGTAGTGTAACACCCACCCACTTCAAGGGAAGGGCATCGATCCATGGAGCCGATGACCGTTGTTTCGCCGGACCGCTATGAAGAGGCGCTGTGTTGCCTTGTGGGTCGTCGCCGCACCACCCTCATGAAATCCATGATGGAGCAGCTCACTGCAGCCGGGCGGCTTCCTGAAGGCTGCCTTCGGGCGGTGCTCGCGTTGGATGGCGGCTTCCTCGCCGTTTCATACATGGCGGTGGCTCCAGGACGTACTGTCACCATCACACTCTCGCCGGCCCGGGGGCGGGCTGGCGCGGAGCGATGTGAAATGTTGCTGACTGACTCTTGTGCGGCGTTGGTCGATTGGCAGGTGGATCTGGCCCAGACGCTCTTGGGGCCCGGCGACGCGGTGATGTTAGATGTTTATCTGCGGTCGGGCTTTACGCACTTGGCAGATCTACAGACGATGACCTGCGCAGTGCGTCGAAGCGGGAAGCGTAAACCGATGCCAGCCGGCGTCACACTGTGCGCCGCAACTGACGATGTGCTTCCCCCAATACTCGATGAAACCTACATCGGTACGCAAGATTGCCCCGGCCTGCACGGCCTTCGACGCACGGAGGACATTGTGGTCGGTCATCGCGCTGGTGGACGTGTTGTTCCAGAACTCTGGCAAACCATTCTGCTCGACAGTGTTCCGGTCGGATGCGTATTGATGACATGCGGCGCTGACAAAGTCGCCGATTTGGCGTACATCGGGCTTTGCCCTGACGCGAGGGGAAAGGGCATCGGCATCGCCGTTCTGTCACACATGATGGGGCGTCTTTCGGCGAAAGGCGTGCGTATGCTTCGTCTTGCGGTCGACGCGAGCAATGTGCCTGCGCGGAAGGTGTATCACCGGATGGGATTCAGGCACTCGAATACACAGCGGGCCGTTATCCGCTCGACACGGAGAATGCAAGTGGAACCCGCCTCTGGGCAAGATGTCCACATGACATCGACACCGCGGCGATCCTGCGGTGGATGAAGTTTTTTTGCGACGCTCGAACACCTTGCTTTCAGGCGAATCCTCGTTGCAGCGGCATCTGAATCGACGTTTTGATGGTTGTGGTCATGCGTGATCCCGGCTAGATTGCCCGCGTCCAAGGATGGACCATCGGTTACGAGTGTCGGACTTGACTCGAACGCCGGTGCCGGGGAGCAGGGACAGCGGATGACGCACTTTCTCGCGTCTCGCGCCCCTTGGGTCGCCAGACGCTGCGACAACACGGTTTCTCAGGAAGGAGGGATCATGTCCCGTCGCGGGATCATCGCGCCATCGCTGTCTCATGCTCTCCATGCGGGACAGGGATTGTCGGTTGTTCGGCTGTCGGCCCACAGTGGGCCGCATCAACTCCCGAGGCGTTTGCGTGACCGACCTTTCACCACCAACCCTGACTCGCGCACTCCAAGAGCGAATCGGCAAGACCTCGTACCGAATGTGGTTCGGCCATGCTGTTATTGGGCTTGAGGATGGGGTGTTGCAGGTATCTGCCGCCTCAAGATTCGAGGCCGACTGGATCACACGGCGGTTTGCGAAGGATCTCGACGCCATCGCGGAGGATGTCGGCGCGACGGCAACACATGTTCACGTGCAGATTCGAGAGACGGCGGAGCAGGACCCCGAACAAACGCTTCCCGGGAAGGCGCAGCGATCGGGGCGTCCACGGCGCCGCTTTCACGACCTCGACGATCTCGTCGTAGGCGCCAGCAATCAACTCGCTTGGACCGCGGCCCGGACGATTGTCGATGACCCCGCTGCGCACCATCTATCACCGCTTTTCATCCATGGCGACTGCGGCGTAGGGAAGACACATCTGCTCCAAGGCATCTGCGCCCGATTCGGTCGCCAGAACCCCGGGGCGCCCATGCGGTACATGACCGGCGAAGAATTCACCAACGAGTTCATTCAGGCCGTTCGGCACTCGCAACTCGAGCAGTTTCGTCGATCCATGCGGCGGCTGCACCTGCTGGCGGTAGATGATGTGCACTTCGTGGCGGGCAAGACCAGGACGCAGGATGAGATCCTTCACACACTCGATGCCATCAGGCTCAGCGGTGCCCGTATTGTGCTTGCGTCCGACGCGCACCCCAATGTTATCAAGCGATTCAATACGGCGCTGATCAGCCGCTGCACCAGCGGGATGCTTGTGCAGGTCGAAATGCCCGATGAGCCGCTTCGTCGGGCGGTGCTTGAGCGGGTCAGTTTGGCCCGCGGGCTCACTTTGACGCCGTCCGCCATCGATGCCATCGTCGAGCAGTGCCCCAACAGCGTGCGCGAGATTCACGGACTGCTTGCTCGCGTCGGGGCGCTCAAGGCCATGCGGCAGCGTGGTGGTTCGGTGACCGGTGCCGATGTCGCCGAAGCAACAGCCGAGGGGCGTTTGGCCATTCGGCGGCCGGTGACCATTGAAGTGGTCATGGCCGCGACGTGCGGCATCCTGGGGGTGCAGCAGGCCGATCTTGGGGGCACCGGCAGGGCGAAGCGGGTTGTGCTCGCCCGCGGCTTGATCGCCGTGCTCGCCCGAGAATTGACAACCGCCAGTTATCCCGAGATCGCCATGGCCATGGGTCGTCGAACCCACTCATCGGTCCACGCAAGCGTCAAGCGGTTGCTGGCAGATCTCAAGGCGGGTCGGCGGGTGGACCTTGATGGACAGTCGGTGCCGCTGGAGCAATTGCTGGCCCGGATTCGCCGGAGAACAGGGTCAAATACCGGCATCTGACCCCTTCCTGCTATACTGCCCGGCTCGGTTTTTTCATCAGGAGATCTGCTGTGGCACATAAGAAGGGACAGGGGTCCACCAAGAACGGGCGCGACTCCAATCCGCAGTTTCGCGGCGTGAAGCTCTATGGGGGCCAGTACGCCAAGGCTGGGGCCATCATCGTGCGGCAGTGCGGTACGCATTTTCGCCCCGGGTACCTCGTCCGACGGGGCCGTGATGACACTCTCTACGCCAAGCAGGCTGGCACCGTGCATTTCCGAGGTCGCAAGATCGATATCGTCCCGGCGGATGCCACCACGCCTCGATACACGGCGGTTGAAAAGGCCGGCTGATCGGCCCCCTTCGATTCTGAGATCATCCACGCGGGCACTTGTCGCCCGCGTTTTTCTTTGATGAGCCACGCCCATGCTCGTAGATCGCTGCACAATCTTCATCCGATCGGGCAAGGGCGGCAATGGCTGCGTGAGTCTGCGGCGAGAGAAGTACCGACCCAAGGGCGGCCCCGACGGTGGCAATGGTGGCAACGGCGGAGACGTCGTGCTTGTGGGAGACGAGAGCCTCTCGACCTTGCTCTCGCTCACGCCTCGCCCGCACTACCGCGCCAAGAACGGAATGCCCGGGCTCGGCTCCTCCATGCACGGACACAATGCAGACGATCGATTGGTATCGGTGCCGCTCGGGACGATCGCGGTGGACCGCGATACCGGCGAGACCGTGGCGGAGATCACAACAACCGGGCAGCAGGTCGTTGTGGCCAAAGGGGGTCAAGGCGGACTCGGCAACGAACACTTCAAGTCATCGACCAATCAGACCCCGCGCGAGGCAACGCCCGGCGGTCAGTGGCAGGAACGAACGCTCGATCTCGAACTCAAGTTGCTTGCAGATGTCGGTCTTGTTGGTCTTCCAAACGCTGGCAAGTCGACCTTGCTCTCCGCGGTGAGCGCCGCTCGTCCGAAAGTTGCGGACTATCCCTTCACCACCAAGTCGCCGCATCTTGGGATTGCAGAACTTCCCGGCGAGCGGCGGCTGGTCATTGCCGATCTGCCCGGACTCATCAAAGGTGCCGCAGTCGGCGCCGGAATGGGACACGACTTTCTCAAGCACGTCGAACGCAATGCAGTCATTCTGCATGTGCTGGACGCAGTTCCCATAGACGGCACCGATCCGGTGGAGAACTGGCGACTGATCCGCGGAGAACTCGAGGCCTTCGGTGATGTCTTGATGGACAAGCCGGAAGTCGTCCTGCTCAACAAGTGTGATCTCATTGATGAGATCACCCGGATTCGGCTTGTCGAGGCACTCAAGAAGGCGAGCGGTGAGCGGGTGCTCGCCGCTTCGGGCGCGACCGGACAGGGTGTCATGGAAGCCCTTGAGGCGATCTGGTCTCTCGCCAGCGCGACCGAAAACAGCGGCTGGAAAGCCTGATCGCAGTCATCAGAGTTTTATTGAGGTTCCCGGCAATCGACGGCGTGGGCGGCGCGTTAGTCTGCCTCTCTCATCCAATGCAGGGATCCAGCCGAGGCCATTGATGCCTCAGGAGAATTCACATGAAACTGATGACAGGAACCGTACTGGCGATTGCATGCTCTGCCGCAGCCTTTGGCGGCGAAGCTTTTGACATTGACTTCAAGGGTGGCTCGCTCGCCGAATGGGTCAAGGCGGTGCAGACGGCATCGCCCGACGGCAACATCGTGTTGCTCCATTCCGACTCGACACTCAAAATGCCGGCCGTATCGCTTGTCGGTGTGACGGCTGAATCCTGTGCCTACTTGACCGACTCGCTTCCGGGCATCAACGTCGACAAAATCGGTGACGAACAAGGAGGCAGACCGATTTGGGTGATTCAGCAACGGGAGGCATCTCGAGCTGGTCGAGGACAAAGACCGGTCGAGACAGGGCATCGGACCAGTGTCTTTGCGATTCCACCGAGTTATCGCGACGCGCAGGCATCCGAAGATCTCCAGCATGTCATCGAATCAATTTGCAATATGGGTGGGCTGCCCAAGCCGGAGATACTGATGAACCGTGATATGGGTGTGATGGCAGCCCGTGGCGTTCCGGCCCAATTGACACTCGTTGCCGAGACACTTGAAGAACTGCCTCATAGATCCTCTCGCCGCGAAGGACAGGCGGCGGCATCGGAGAACGAAACCGGAGTGCGGGCGATGCTGCTCAAGCGTGTCGATGCGGCCTCGGCGGCGAGAGCAACAGCGAGCACGCCCGAGGAATCAGCAGCGGCGGCGAGCGCATTCCATGAGGCTGTCGCGGCGCTTCGCGACTATCGGATGGCAATGCGGGAAGAAGTCAATCCCCGTGCCGCGAGCGTAACCGAGGACTGAGCCTCAACAGCAACTGCACGCGCTCGCACTCATCGATCCAATCCTGCGTGATCGAAGCGAGCACATCCTCAGGGATCGGCGCGCCTGGTAGTGGGCACGCCGGTCCCAGTTGCTGCGCGGCGGCCCATCGGTAGTACGAGAGTGTCTTGTCGCCGAGTGACGAGACGAGCACGCCGTCCTCGGCCATGAAGATGGCGACCGGGACGCGATTGCCGTCATTGATGGTGAATTGTTCGATCGGTGAGTCCGGATGATCTCGATCGATGAATCGCAGGTCGATACGCAGACATGCCGCTGCAATGGCTGCGAGCGAGGGGCCTTGCCGAACACAGTCACCGCACCAACTGCCCGAGATAACCAGTACCTGCATGTCACGGGTGAAGCCGTCGAGAAGTGCCCGCTGCTGCGAGGTGATGACGACTCGATCACCAACGGCTCGCCAGTCATCCGCCTGCTTTGGGGACGCGCGAAGATAGTCCTCGTACGACATGGCTGCGTTGAATGCTGCGAGCAGCATCAGTGCTCGTCTAGTGAGTCGCGCAGAGCCCGAATCGCATCGAAGGCTTCCATCGGACTCATCCGCTCGATATCCATGTCGCGGAGCCGCTGCATGGCCGGATGTTCGACATACTGCGTGAACAGGTTCATCTGCTCGTCACGAGCAGTCGCCACCGCCGGAACATCGTCGGTGGAATGATGCACTTCAAGCGAGTCGAGCACACATTTGGCTCGCTCGATGACGGATTCAGGCAACCCGGCAAGCCGGCCGACATGGACGCCGTAGGAACGATTCGTACTGCCTGGCTTGATGCGGTGCAGAAACACGATGCGGTCATCCCACTCCTGTACTGCGACATGGCGATTGCCGATGCCGGCGATCCGCTCGCCAAGGTCGGTGATCTCGTGGTAGTGCGTGGCGAAGAGAGTGCGGCAGCCGCGCGTAGCGAGCGCTTCGGTGATGGCCCATGCGAGCGAGAGCCCGTCAAGCGTGCTCGTGCCGCGGCCGATCTCGTCGAGGATCACAAGGCTGCGATCGGTGGCGTTGTGCAGGATGTTGGCGGTCTCGGTCATTTCGACCATGAAGGTGGACATGCCGGCGTGCAGTTCATCCGAAGCGCCGATGCGGGCGAAGAGGCGATCGACGACGCCGAGCCGCGCCGAGGTGGCGGGGACGAAACATCCAGCTTGCGCCATCAGCGAAATAAGCGCGATCTGCCGAATGTAGGTGCTCTTGCCGGCCATATTGGGACCGGTGATCAGCAGCAGGCGGGTTGGCGCGTCATGTCCATCATCGGTCAGGCAGTCGTTGGGGACGAAGTCCGAGCCGAGCCGCGCGTCGAGTACGGGGTGGCGGCCGTCGATGATCTCGAGATCCAGGCCACTGGTCATTTCAGGCCGCACGAACCGGTGCCGCTGGGCAAGTTCAGCAAAGGCGCACAGCACATCAATGGTCGCCACGGTCTGGGCCAGTTCCCGCAGCGCATCGGCCTGGCTGCTCACCGACGCGACCAGTTCGGCGAAGAGCGTGGCCTCGCGGGCAATGCCGCGGGCCTCAGCGGTCGTGGCCCCTTCCTCATACTCCTTGAGGCGGTCAGTGATGTACCGCTCGGCATTCTTGAGCGTCTGCTTGCGCACAAAGTCGGGGGGAACCCGATCGGTGTGCGTATGGGTGACTTCGATGTAGTAGCCGAAGACTCTGTTGAAGCCGACCTTGAGCGAGGGGATGCCGGTCGCTTCGGTGAGTTCGAGTTGATACTGGGCGAGCCAGACCGATCCGTCGCGTTGCAGCGAGCGAGTGGCGTCGAGTTGCGAATCGACTCCATCTCGGAACAGTCCGCCTTCGCGCATGTGCGGCGGCGGATCATCAACGCAGCGGAGTCGGATATCGGCACCAAGCGGTTCAAGTTGGTCGGCCAAGTCGCCAACCGCCGCGAGCAGCGTCTTGGCGGCAGGGATCAGATCGAGCCGCTCCCGCAGGGCCGGAAGCTGCCCAATGGAGCGACCAAGCGCGACGAGATCACGGGGCGTTGCGCGGCCCATGGCGGCGCGGCTGGCGATGCGGGCGACGTCCTGAATGCGTCCGACCGTGTCGGACAGATCGCTGCGGGCATCTCCATCGGCAAGGAAGGCTGCGACGATGTCATGGCGGGCCGTGATGGCATCGATTCTGGTCAGTGGGAAGCAGAGCCAGTCACGCAGCATGCGGCGGCCCATCGGTGTGACACAGGACTGCAGTGTGTCGAGCAGCGAGCCGTCGGTTTGACCGCTTCGCATCGTCCGTTCGATCTCCAGATGCCGCAGCGTCGAGGCGTCGATGCGCATGACGCTCGAGATGTCACGCAGCAGTGGGGGCTGCAAGTGCGACAGCGGCTGATCGTCACCGGGCTGCGTGTCGAGCAGGAATCGCAGCAGTCCTCCCATGGTGCCGACGCAGGGGTCGTCTGCCGCAAAGCCCCAACCCTCCAAGGTGCCGACGTTCCAGTGCGATTTGAGCAGGCGTGACCCCTCGTCAAGGCTGGTGGTCCAGTCGGGGCGTTTGGTCAGCGAGCAGCCCGTGGCTGCGAGCAGCCGAGCGATGGCGGGATGATCGCTGCACGATTCGGTGACGAGCAACTCGGACGGGCCGAGTCGCGAGACTTCATCGACGACCGAGCCGGGATCGGTGCGGAGTACTTCGAATCTACCCGTCGAGAGTTCGGCGGTGGCGATGATGGCGAGGTTCACCTTGTCATCGATGGTGATGAAGGCTGTTGTGTTGGCTGCGCCTGCATCGAGCAGGCTTTCGTCGATGAGTGTGCCGGGCGTGATGACACGGGTGACGGCGCGGTCTACGACGCCCTTGGCTTCGGAGGGATCCTGTATCTGATCGCATACCGCCACGCGGTAGCCCTGCGCGATCATCTTGTGCAGATAGCCCTCGGCGGCGTGCCACGGGATGCCCGCCATCGGAATGCCCGCTGTTCGCTGTGTGAGCGTCAGCCCGAGCGCCTTGTGCACCGTCTCGGCGTCTTCATCGAACATCTCGTAGAAGTCGCCCATCCGAAAGAACAGCACGCAGTCCGGATGTGATTCCTTGAAGCGCCGGTATTGCCGCATGGCCGGCGTATCCCGCGGATCCTTGGCTCGCTTCGTACCTGATTTCGGGTTGGAAGTGGGCGACTGAGCCATGGAGCGTGATGGTAGCACGGGCATCTTGCAACTCAGGAGAGGAAAGTCGCCGGCTGATACACTGCACTGTCTCAGGGGGCAGTAGCTCAATTGGGAGAGCGCCTCGGTCGCATCGAGGAGGTTGTGGGTTCGAGTCCCATCTGCTCCATTGCTGCGGGCGCCATGCCGCAGCAACAGAATCCGCCGCGAGGCGGATAATCACCTGCTCGTCCCCCTGTTCGCCCAAGAATGCCTCCCCAAACCACCATCCTCCTCGCCTGCGCCCTGACAGCCGCCGCATCCATCCTCGGCGGTCTCGTCCCTCTGTGCTGGCGCATCTCCCACCGCTGGATGCAGGGCCTCCTCAGCCTCGTCGCAGGCGTCATGGCCGGTATCGCCGCCCTCGACTTGTTGCCGCATGCGATCGAAGGAATGGCTGCGTCAGCCGCTCATGCCGATGTGCATGCCCACGCCTCCCACTCCGCCATCCACCAAGCGATGCTCTGGGCCGTCGCTGGATTCCTCGGTATGTATCTGCTCGAGCGTTTCTTCTGCTTTCACCACCATGAACAGGACGAGGGCGGATGCGCCCACGCAGGCCACGGCCACACCATGTCCTGGGTTGGCGGCGTCACAGGCCTCTCGGTCCACGCCATCCTTGCCGGTGTGGGCCTTGGTGCCGCCATCCTTCTGGAATCTGTCGAGGGGGCATCATGGCCCGGCATCGGCATACTCCTGGCCATCGTGCTGCACAAGCCCTTCGACGGTCTGGCCATCGTGACGCTCATGGACCGTGACCATCAGGGTCTTCGGTCCCGTTGGACGGCCACGCTGCTGTACGCAATTGTGACGCCCGTCGGCATCCTGCTGAGTTGGGCGATCGGTGGCAGCACCGACATCGAGGTCTGGGCCGCCCCAGCGGTCGCTGTAACTGCTGGACTGCTGCTGTGCATCGCGCTCAGCGACATCCTGCCCGAACTCCAGTACCACACGCACGACCGCCTGCTGCTCAGCGTGGCGCTTGTCGCAGGCCTGCTGATTGCGGCGGCCGCTTCCGCCCTGCACTGAGCCTTCTGCCATATCCTGCCACCCTTGATGACCAAGGACACCAAGACCAACTGGCGGAAGACGCTGAACCTTCCTGTAACGGCCTTCCCGATGCGGGCCAATCTTGCGCAGAATGAGACGGCCTCGGCGAAGCGGTGGGACGGGTTGAATCTGTATGAGCAGGTGATCGCCGCCCGCGAAGACTGCGAGCCGTTCACCTTTCACGACGGTCCGCCGTTTGCCAATGGTGATATTCACGTCGGCCACCTGCTCAACAAGGTGCTCAAGGACATCGTTGTCCGTTCGAGACTGATGAGCGGGCAGCAGTGCCGCTTTGTGCCTGGTTGGGATTGCCATGGCTTGCCGATCGAATACAAGGTGATGACCGATCTGGTCGAGTCCGGCAAGATGGAGAAACTCGCAACACTCGATGACGACACTCGTCGTATGGCGATTCGACGCACGTGTCGCAAGTATGCGGAGAAGTACCAGAAGCGGCAAGCCGGGCAGATGAAACAGTTGCTTACGCTGGCCGATTACGAGCATCCCTACATGACGATGGATGGCTGCTACGAGCAGTCGGTACTCGAGGTATTTGCTGACCTTGTGCAGGACGGTCTGGTGTATCGAAAACTCAAACCGGTGCACTGGTCAACCGCCAATGAGACGGCGCTGGCTGAAGCGGAA
>MPMB02047181.1_pt1 | contig 37489 bp, 32 predicted proteins | sample 1617371 | NCBI WGS metagenome assembly MPMB02 (sample SAMN05944808, study PRJNA350692) | marine metagenome | biome: marine; feature: ODZ; material: water; isolation source: 300 m water sample filtered on 0.2 um supor filter | place: Pacific Ocean | collected 2012-04-08 | depth 300m m
CGTCTTTACGGCCCTACGCGCCGTCAGGACGAGGTTTTGGGTTTCTCTGCCGGTCCCTTCGTGTCGAAGGTACATGAAGCCAGCCAGTGGGCAAGAAATTTCGCACTATGCGCCTGCAGAAGAGTTTTTCAACAGCCTCAGACATTAGTGGCCGTAACAGAATAAATGAATCACCATCCTACCTTCCGCCGTCATGGCCGGACTTGATCCGGCCATCCACGGGCCTCATGCTCGGCATCGACCGCGTGGATACCCGGCTCAAGGCCGGGCATGACGACGGAAGTAGAAGTGACACGGTTATTTTGTGACGAGCCCTTAGGCGTTTATTGAAGGAGGTATCGCGGCCATGCGATTGATTTTATTCGTTTTCAGCCTTGCCGCCATGCTCGTTGTTTTCCAAACGGAAGCCTTTTCCGGCGAGCAGGAAAATGGCCTCCAACTCGCCCAGCAGGACATCATACAATGCATGGAGCAGTGCATCCGCACCTACGGCAAGGACAGCACCACGGTGGACTGCAAGTCCAAATGCGCCTCCCACATAACCTCGAAGCGGGGACCGCAAAAGGACTGCGGCAAAATATACAAGCAGTGCAGGATCTCTTGCGGCAAGGACAAGGCCTGCAAGAAGGGCTGCCGGGATTTCCGCCGGAACTGTGTCTAGTGGCCTGTAAGGAAAATGCGAAAGACAATTGTTTTTAAGGCGGTTATTGCCGTGGCGGCGCTCTTGTCGCCGGCCGCCGCCCTGGCCCAGCAACAAATCAATATCACCAAGAAGGACTGCCGGCGGGCGGTCAGTGCTACTCCGTTGGCGAACTTGGCTTACAAGCCCGGCGTCGGTTCGCGCGGGCGCGCCGTGGCGCCGGCGGACCTGGACGGCGGCGGCTTCAAGATCGAGTTGCCCGAGGTCTTCGAATTCGACATCACCCGCGACCTGAACTACTTCCTCGGCAAGCCCAAGGCCGACGCCGAGGCCGCCCAGGCGGCGGCCAATTCCGCCGCCAAGGCCCAGGCCGCCGCCACTTCCGCCGAAACCTCCGCCGCCGCCGCCGAGAGCCTGTCCACCCAGTCGGATGCCTACATCGCGGTGGAGGACGCCGAGGCCGCGGTGGCGGCCATGCAGACCGAGCGCGACGCCCTTTTTACAAAATTTCAGGAACACCCCACCAGCAGCAGGCGGGAGGCTGAATACACCGCCGCCAACACCGCGCTGACCACGGCCCAGGCATCGCTGGCCAGCGCCCAGACCTCGATGACGGCGGGCAGCTACTCCAGCGCCCTCACTTCGGCCAGCAGCGCCCAGAGCACGGTGAGCGCGGCCGAGGTTACCTTTACCACCAGCAATACCGACGGCACGGCGGCGGCGGCCACGGCGAGTACGGCGGCGAGCAGCGCCCGGTCGTCCGCCGACAGCGCCGACGCCGCGGTCAAAAGCGCCGAGAAGGCTAGCTATTCCGATTCCGCCTCGACCAGCGCCGATACCGCCGCCGCCAACGCCGCCGTCATCACCGCCGAGCAGGCCTCGCTCGGCGCCGAGACCATTTACGCCGCGGCGGTGGCGGCCTACAAGGCCGACCCCGACAACACAACCAAGCAGGCCGCCGTCGCCAGCGCCTCGGCGGCGGTGACCTCGGCCAACTCCTACTTGAGCGCCGCCAAGACCGCCGCCTCGTCGGGGGACGCAAGCGCCGCCATATCCGGCGCATCCAGCGCGGTGAGCGCGGCGGCGGTGGTGGGTTACGCGGAATCCAACGACGCCAGCACCCTCAGAAGCACCGCCTCGACCCTGGTCACCACATCCGGCTCCACCGCCACGGCGGCCAGCGAGGCGGCCAGCGCCGATACCGCCACCACCACCGCCTACAAGGCCTCGGCGAAAATCTCCAACATGCAGTACAAAGTCGGCACGGTGCGCTTCAACATCAAGACCGGGGCGCTTTTCTTCAACGGCAAGCCGATGAACAACGCCATGTCGAGTGAAGTTGCCGCCAAATGCGCCGAACTATTGAACAAGGGGAAATAGTTCGCGCCCCACATTCGCGTCATTGAACCGGCGCCATCCATCGCATAGAGTCTGCCCGCCCAGGCACCTTTAACTCCGAGTCCCTAATGCGCTTGTCACAGTACTTCCTTCCGACCTTGAAGGAGACACCGTCGGAGGCCAAGGTTGTCTCGCACCGGCTGATGCTGCGCGCCGGGATGATCCGCCAGTCCAGCGCCGGAATCTACTCCTGGCTGCCCCTGGGCCTGAGGGTGTTGCGGAAGATCGAGCAAATCGTCCGCGCCGAGCAGGACGCCATCGGCTGCCAGGAAATGCTCATGCCGACAATCCAGCCCGCCGATCCGTGGCGCGAAAGCGGCCGCTACGACGCCTACGGCCCGGAAATGCTGCGCATCACCGACCGCCACGGCCGCGACATGCTCTACGGCCCCACCAACGAGGAGCAGATCACCGAAATCTTCCGGGAAACCGTCCGCAGTTATAAGGACCTGCCGAAATTGCTCTACCATATCCAATGGAAGTTCCGCGACGAGGTCCGTCCCCGTTTCGGGGTGATGCGCGGCCGCGAGTTCCTGATGAAGGACGCCTATTCCTTCGATCTCGACACCGAAGGCGCCAGGCGCTCTTACAACAAGATGTTCGTCTCTTATCTGCGCACCTTCGGGCGCATGGGCCTGAAGGCTATACCGATGCGCGCCGAGAGCGGCCCCATCGGCGGCGACATGAGCCACGAATTCGTCATCCTCGCCGACACCGGCGAGAGCGAAGTGGCCTGCCACAAGGATTTCGTCGACATGGACTGGGCCGCCGCCGACATCGACTACGAGGATGACCTACAGCCCGTCATCGACCGCTTCACCGCCAAATACGCCGCCACCGACGACGAACGCAACCCCGATATCGAGAAATCCATGGCCGCCGACCTGGCCGTTGGCCGCGGCATCGAAGTCGGCCATATCTTCTATTTCGGCGATAAGTACTCGCGGGCCATGGGGGCGACGGTGACGGGGCCGGACGGCGAGGAAATCGCCGTCGAGATGGGATCGTACGGCATCGGCGTTTCGCGTTTGGTCGGCGCCGTCATCGAAGCGTCCCACGATGAGCGCGGCATCATCTGGCCGCGACCGGTCGCCCCTTTCCGGGTCGGTCTGATCGACCTGAAGCCGGACGACGCGGCCTGCGCCGCCGCCTGTGATGGACTCTACCGGAAACTGTGGGACCGCGGCATCGAGGTCCTCTACGATGACCGCGCCGGGCGCGCCGGCGTGAAGTTCGCCGAAATGGACCTGATCGGCCTGCCCTGGCAGGTGGTGGTCGGGCCCAGGGGCCTCAAGACCGGCGGCGTCGAGCTGAAAAACCGCCGGAGCGGCGACAGGGAGGAGCTCTCCATTGATCAGACCCTCGCCAAGCTGACGGAATCCTGAGCGCGGAGGAGAATCCTTAAAAAAGATGTTTTCGGCATTCGAATGGATGGTGGCCATGCGCTATCTCAGGGCCCGCCGGCAGGAGGGATTCATTTCCGTCATTGCCTGGTTTTCCCTGATCGGCATCGCCTTGGGGGTGGCGACGCTGATCATCGTCATGGCGGTGATGAACGGCTTCCGCCAGGAACTGCTGACCCGCATCCTCGGCCTCAACGGGCATTTGAGCATTTATGGTTCGAGCTACGAACTCACCGGCTACGATCCGCTGGCCGAAAAGGTGCGCAAGGTTGCCGGCGTCGTCGCCGTCACGCCCATCGTCGAGGGTCAGGTGATGGCGACCGCCCGCGGCGCCGCCAAAGGCGCCGTGGTGCGCGGCATCAGGCACCGGGACCTGGCCCGGCGCGCCCTCGTCGCCGACAACATACATTCCGGCTCGCTTGCCGAGTTCAAGGACGATCGGGTTCTCATCGGCGCCCGATTGGCGTCCCGGCTCGGCCTTTCCGCCGGCGACAAGATCACCCTGATCTCGCCGAAGGGCAACGTCACCGCTTTCGGGACGGTGCCCAGGATGCGCGCCTACCGCCTCGCCGGGACCTTCGACGTTGGTATGTACGAATACGATTCCAGTTTTATTTTCATGCCCTTGAAGGCGGCGCAAGTGTATTTCCGGCTGCCCGGGGCGGTCACCAACCTGGAGGTTTTCATCGACGACCCGGACCGGGCGCGGCAAATCGGCCGGGACATCATGGCGGCGACCGGTGGCAAGAAGCGCATCCATGACTGGCAGCAGGCCAATTCCAGCTTTTTCAACGCCATTCAGGTGGAACGCAACGTCATGTTCCTGATTCTCACCCTGATCATCGTGGTCGCCGCCTTCAACATCATCTCGTCGATGATCATGCTGGTCAAGGACAAGGGCAAGGACATCGCCATCCTCCGCACCATGGGGGCGACGCGGGGCACGATCATGCGCATCTTTTTTCTCTCCGGCGCCAGCGTCGGCATCATCGGCACCATCGCCGGATTCGCTCTCGGCCTAGCCTTCGCCGCGAACATCGAAACCATCCGCCAGTGGATTCAAGGACTGACCGGCGGCGAGCTGTTCGCCGCCGAAATTTATTTCCTGTCCCAGCTGCCGGCGGTAGTCGATCCCAAGGAGGTGATGGTGGTGGTCCTCATGGGCCTGGGACTGTCGTTTCTGGCCACCCTCTATCCGTCGTGGCGGGCCGCCCGCCTCGACCCGGCGGAAGCGCTGAGGTATGAGTGAGGCGGAAGAGCAGGTGGCAAGAGAGACCGTGCTCGAGCTGAAAGACGTGCATCGTTCCTTCCGCCAGGGGCGGACGAAATTGGAGGTGCTGCGCGGCATCGATCTCGACCTCAAGGCCGGCGAGATCGTCGCCTTGGTCGGGCCGTCGGGGGCCGGCAAGACGACCCTGCTGCATATCGCCGGACTCCTGGAAAAGCCGGATTCGGGCGAGATATCGATCCGCGGCGAAGCCTGCGGTGGCTTGAACGACGACGGCCGCACCCGGCTCAGACGCCACAACATCGGCTTCGTTTACCAATACCACCACCTTTTGCCTGAATTCTCGGCCATCGAAAATATCGCCATCCCGCCGATCATCGCCGGTCTCGGGCGCCGCCAGGCCCGCGCCAGGGCCAAGGAGCTATTGGCCTGCCTGGGCCTCGCCGAACGAGCCGGCCACCGCCCCGGCAGACTGTCGGGCGGCGAACAGCAGCGCGTCGCCATCGGCCGGGCGCTGGCCAACGCGCCGAGGCTGTTGCTTGCCGACGAGCCGACCGGCAACCTCGACCCGGACACCGCCTCGGGGGTTTTTCAGGTCTTGCTGGAGCTGGTCCGCGGGGCCGGGCTGGCCGCCTTGGTCGCCACCCACAACGCCGACTTGGCGGTGCGGATGGACCGCACCATCCGGCTCGACAACGGCGTGCTGTTCAAGGGGTAGGGGCATGCCGCCCGCCGATTTCGTTCATCTTCGCGTCCACACCGCTTATTCCCTTTCCGAAGGGGCGATCCGCATCGACGAACTGGCGGCGCGCTGCCGGGATGAACGCATGCCGGCGGTGGCGATGACCGACAGCAACAATCTTTTCGGAGCGGTAGAGTTCTCGCAAGCCTGCGCTTCCGCCGGAATCCAACCGATCATCGGTTGCCAGTTGAGCCTCGGCGGCGAGGAAAAGGGACCGGGCCAGGCCGCCGCCCGCGTCTCGTCCCGGAGCGACAGCTTTTTACTCCTGGTTCAGAACCGGGAGGGCTATCTCAACCTGTTGAAATTGCTAGGTTTTGCTTATCTGAAGACCGATGCCGCGGCGCCGCGAGTGTCCCTGGATATTCTCGAAGACCACGGCGAAGGCCTTATCGCGCTGACCGGCGGGCCGGCCGGGCCGGTGGGGGGCTTGCTTGCCGAGGGACAGGAGGCGGCGGCGGAGGCGGTGCTTTTGCGTTTACGCGACATCTATCCGGGGCGCTTTTACGTCGAACTGATGCGCCACGGCGCCGAAGCCGAAAAGCGGGTCGAGCCCATGTTGTTGGCCTTGGCTTACAAGCACGATCTGCCTCTGGTCGCGACCAACGAAGCTTTTTTCTCCGTCGCCGACATGTTCGAGGCCCACGATGCCCTGATCTGCATCGCCGAGAAGGCCTATATTTCACAAACCGACCGCCGCAAGCTGACCCCGGAGCACTACGTGAAAACGGCCGCCGAGATGCGCGCCTTGTTCGCCGACTTGCCGGAGGCGGTGGACAACACCCTCGTCGTCGCCAGGCGTTGCGCCTTCATGGTCGAACCGGCCGAACCCATTCTGCCGCCTTACCATTGCGGCACCGGCCGGGGCGAGGAAGAGGAGCTTCGCTCCCAGTCTGGAGACGGCCTCGAAAGGCGGCTGCAAACGCTGATTTTGCGGCCGGAGATGACCGCCGCCGAGCGGGAACAAGCGAGCCGGCCATACCGGGAACGGCTGGAATACGAATTGGAAGTCATCGCCAGCATGGGATATTGCGGTTATTTCCTCATTGTCGCCGACTTCATCCGCTGGGCCAAGGGCCACGGCATCCCCGTTGGGCCGGGACGCGGCTCCGGGGCGGGTTCGGCCGTCGCCTGGGCGCTGACCATCACCGGCCTGGATCCCTTGCGTTGGGGCTTGCTGTTCGAGCGTTTTCTCAATCCCGAGCGGGTCTCCATGCCCGACTTCGACATCGACTTCTGTCAGGAGCGTCGCGACGAGGTCATCCGTTACGTGCAGGAAAAATACGGCCGCCATCACGTCGCCCAGATCATCACCTTCGGGAAACTCCAGGCGCGGGCGGTGCTTCGCGACGTCGGCCGGGTCATGGAGATGCCCTATTCCCAGGTCGACCGCATCTGCAAGCTGGTGCCCAACAACCCGGCCAGTCCGACGACCCTGGATCAGGCCATCGCCGGCGAGCCGCAGCTCCGCCAAATGGTCGATGAAGACGAGACCGTTTCCCGTCTTATCGGCATCGCCCGCCGTCTCGAGGGGCTCTACCGCCACGCCTCGACCCACGCCGCCGGCGTCGTCATCGGCGACCGGCCCCTGGATGAGCTGATTCCGCTCTATCGCGATCAGAAATCGGACATGCTGGTGACCGGGTTCAACATGAAGTACGTCGAGCAGGCGGGACTGGTGAAATTCGATTTTCTCGGCCTGAAAACCCTGAGCGTGCTTGCCAAGGCCGTCGAATTGGCCGCCAGGCGGGGCGATGCAATCGATCTCGCCGCCATTCCGCTGGATGATCGGAGCACCTTCAAGATGCTCGGAAAAGGCGAAACGACTGGCGTCTTCCAGTTGGAAAGCTCCGGCATGCGCGACGTGCTGAAAAAGCTCAAGCCCGACAGCTTCGAGGACATCATCGCCGTCGTCGCCCTTTACCGTCCCGGCCCCATGGACAACATCCCCAGCTACATCAAGCGCAAGCACGGCGAAGAGGAGATCGACCACCTCTATCCGACCCTGGAAGGAATCCTCAAGGAAACCTTCGGCATCATGATCTATCAGGAACAAGTCATGCAGATCGCCCAGGAGCTGGCCGGTTTTTCGCTCGCCGGCGCCGATCTTTTACGCCGGGCGATGGGCAAGAAGATAAAAGAGGAAATGAACCAGCAGCGCCATGCCTTCATCGATGGCGCCGTAAGCAAGGGCGCGCCCGAATCCAAGGCGGCGGAAATCTTCGAGCAGGTGGCCAAGTTCGCCGGCTACGGTTTCAACAAATCGCACGCCGCGGCATACGCTCTCATCGCCTATCGGACCGCCTACCTGAAGGCCAACCATCCGGTGGAGTTCCTGGCCGCTTCGATGACCCTCGATATGGACAACACCGACAAGCTCAACGTCTACCGCCAGGAGCTGCGGCGCCTAGGCATCGCCATGTTGCCGCCCGACATCAACGCCTCGGGCGCGACTTTTACGGTGGAGACGGCGGCGGAAACAGCAGGCGGGACAAACGGCGCCGCGGCCAGCGGCATCCGCTATGCCCTGGCCGCCATCAAAAACGTCGGCAAGGCGGCCATGGATTCGATCGCCCGCCAACGCGCCACCGACGGCCCCTTCCGGGACCTGCCGGATTTCTGCCGCCGGATAGATGTCCGCGCCATCAACAAGCGTCAATTGGAAAACCTTATCAGGGCGGGTGCCTTCGATGGCCTGAACGGCAACCGCAAACAGTTGTTCGAAGGCGTCGACATCCTCCTCGGCCACGCCAGCGTCGCCACCAGCGAGAGGGAAAGCAATCAGATCGGTCTTTTTGGCGGCGACGACATCGCCGTTTCGGCCTTCTCGCTTCCCGAAACCGCCGACTGGCCTTCCATGGAACGGCTTCGGCAGGAATACGACGCCATGGGATTTTACTTTTCCGCCCATCCCCTGGACGCCTACGCCAACAGTCTGCGAAGGCTGGACGTTAAGCGTTACACGGAGATCCTGGAAGCCGGCGTTTCCGGTCCCGTCGCCATGGCGGGGACGATTATCGGAAATAAAGAACGCACCTCGAGCAAAGGTAACCGTTACGCATTCGTACAGTTTTCCGACACCACCGGCCAGTTCGAGGTTACCGTTTTTTCCGAACTGCTAAGCGTCGCCCGACAGTTTCTGGAAGTTGGCGAATCGGTTTTTCTCAAGGCCATTGCGCTCTTCGAGGGGGAGACGGTCAGGTTTACGGCGCAATCCATGGAGCCGCTGGACCGGCTGGCGGCGAGGGCGGCGCCGGGAATGAGAGTGATCATCGATTCCGCCGCTCCGTTGCGGCCGCTCGGCGAAATCCTCGCCGGCGAGGGCAGGGGAGGAGAGGGGGACGTCAGGCTGGTGGCACGCCTGGACGACGGCACGGAGGTCGAAATCAATCTGCCCGGCGGCTACGCCATCACGGCGCCGGTGCTGCTCAAGGTCGGGAACATTCCCGGCGTCGCCGGGGTCAGGGAAATATAGATTCCAAAGGCCGCCGGAAACGCCGCTATCGGCGCCGGCGAGGCTGGCGAGGGGGCCGGCCAAACATAATGCCATCAAGAGCCTGAAACTCCACGGCCGCTGTATGGAATGGAGCAGATCAAGCCTATGATACATGGATCGCTCACGGAAGGAGCGCTCAGGCCAGGAAAATGACGGTATCTCAGTTCCAGCCGGACGGAAAATGCCTTTTGAAGGAGGCGGCTTCACCCGCGCCCCGCATCGCCATGGCGACCAGCCGATGGCGCGGCTAACCAAGACGGAAACCGTTCAGGTAGCGGCGGTCGTCGTCTTCGCGGTGATCGCCGGCCTGCTGCTTCCGCGTCTGTTTCCTTTTGTCGGGGCGGCTGAAAACAGTGTCGGGGACATTCGTCTGGCAACCCTGTCGCCACCCGAGGCCCAGCATCCCGACATCGTCATCGTTGCCGTCACCGAGGACACCCTGGCGGCCTTGCCCTATCGTTCGCCCTTGGACCGCGGTTTTCTCGCCGGCCTGCTGAGGACGCTCGCGGCGGCGGAGGTGCGCGCCATCGGGCTCGACATCCTTTTCGACCAACCGACGGAGGCCGCGAAGGACGCCGAATTGGGCGATGTTCTGAGCAATTTCAAGGTGCCGCTGGTAGCCGCCTGGGCGGCGCGGGAGGATCATCTGACGGAAAAACAGACGGCTTTTCTCGAGGTCTACTTGAAAGGGGTGAACAAGGGCCTGGTGAATCTCATGACCGATCGCCGCGACGCCGTCGTCCGCTGGATCTTTCCCGGCCGGCACCGGGGCGGGAAATTCATTCCGGGATTTTCCGCGGCCTTGGCCAGGGTTCTGGGCACCGCCGTTCCCAGCGAGGTCCTGCCCCTGGCCTACCGTTTCGGGCCCGACGCCCGAACGCCGCCCTTTCGCGTTTTTCCGGCGCAGACCGTCAAGTTGCTGCCGAAGCCGTGGCTGGCCGGCAAGATCGTGCTGATCGGTTCCGATCTCCCCAACAGCGACCGCCACCGGACGCCAATTTCCGCCTTTACGGGCGGCGGCTTGAATGAAATGCCGGGAGTGTTCATCCACGCCCACGCCCTGGCCCAGATATTGGACGGCCGCCGGGCGCCGGCGACGGCAATTGGGGGCGAGGCGTGGCTGCTGCTGGTGCTCGCCGTCATCGGCGTGGCGTTGGCCGCCGTCGATACCCCGGTGCCGGTCAAGATCGCCGTCGGCTTAAGCGGGCTGGCGATGCTGTGGGTCGGCGGATTCGCCCTCTACAAGTACGCCGGGCTCATGATCCCCTTGCTTTCGCCAAGCCTTGCTTATGCTTTCGGCGGCGCCGTCGGCGCCGTTTTCCTCGGCCGCCGGGAGCGCCGGCGGAAGCGGTTCATCCGCCAAGCCTTCTCGCGCTTCCTCTCGCCTGGCGTCGTCAAGCAGCTCATCGACGAACCGAACAGGCTGTCCCTGGGCGGGGAGCGGCGGGAAGTCACATACATCTTCACCGATATCGCCGCTTTCACCTCGCTTACCGAACGGTTGGATCCGGCGGTTTTGCTGCCGCTGCTGAACACCTATCTGGACGGTATGTGCCGCATCGCACTCGATCACCAAGGCACCATCGACAAGATCGTCGGCGACGCCGTCGTCGCCTTTTTTGGCACCCCGGCGGATCAACCCGACCATCCTGCCTTGGCCATGGCCTGCGCCCTGGAAATGGACGCCTTCGCCCGTGGCTTCAGCGCCGAACAGCAAGCCGCCGGCATCGACTTCGGTCACACCCGGATCGGCGTTAATACCGGCTTCGCCGTCGTCGGCAACTTTGGCGGCGAATCCTTCTTCGACTACACCGCCCACGGCGACACGGTGAACACGGCGGCCCGCCTGGAAAGCGTCAACAAGCACTTAGGCACCACCATCTGCGTTTCCGGCTTTACGGCCTCGCGCTGCCCGGACACGCACTTCCGGCCCATCGGCGTCCTTGTCCTGAAAGGCAAAACGGAAGGCCTGCAAACCTTTGAGCCGCTATCGCCGGAAGCGGCCGCGTCCGCCAACACCGCCGCCTACCTCGAAGCTTATGAATTGATGAAAAACCACGATCCGGCCGCCCGCCAAGCTTTTGAAAACTTGGTTGAGGAGTACCCGGATGATAAACTCGCCGCCTATCACGATAAAAGGCTTGATGCCGGCAAACAGGGGATGACGGTCGTCTTGGAGGCTAAATGAGCATGCGTTTGGCATTGGAGCTTTTCCTGGGGTTTCTGTTGGCCGCCGTTTCCCTGGCGGCCTTCGCCGGGCAATTGGTGGTCATTGATTCGACGGCGCCCAATCTCAGGCCCGGCCATATCATCGATGACGCCAAGCCCCTTCACCTCGGCGCCGGCAAGTCGGTTACCCTGATCGACGGAAACGGCAAGGTGAAAACATTGAGCGGACCGCTATCGGCCGTTCCAGGCGCCGGCGCGGCGGGCGATTCCACCTTGGTCGCCTCGCTGTCCCGGCTGATCGGGGGGGGACAGGCGGCGGCCGGCGCCCTTGCCGTCATGCGCGGGATCAAGCCGGACCGGCGGTCTCGAGACGCCTGGTCCGTCAGCCTGACGAGTTCACTCGATCTCTGCGTCCCCGCCTACGGCAAACTGTCCCTGAAGAACAAACCGAGCCGCGTTCCCCGCATCCTGAGCATCAAGGTCTTGCCGGACGGTCCCGAGGCGTCCACGGACTGGCCCGCCGGCGTCAACAGGATCGGTTGGCCGGAAGGCCTGGCGGCAATGGACGGCGGCCGCTATCTGGCAAGAATATTCCACAAGCGGAATATCGCCGGCATGACCGGCAGGGTCAAAGAGACGGAGCTGATCGTGCATTTGGTTCCCGCCGGCCTGCCGACGGACGCCCACCGGGCGGTATGGATGGCGGGTCACGGCTGCGCCAAGCAGGCCAAGGCGCTGCTTGCCGGTCTACGTTGACGGCGGTTTTTTATTGGCGCCAAGGAGCCGGCCAAGAGTCGTTTTCGATGCTCGCTTGCCTTTATCTCCTTGCATTCCGCCGTTTTCACCTATATCAAACCGCCTTCATTTCACACGCGGGTTTGCGGGCGCCGGCGTTACTTCGCCGTCTGTTCGCTCCGGTATCCGGTCTTATGCCCGGAGGGTGCCCGCGGAGGAACAACCGGAGAAGGAATCCAGACGATGGCATTTCCCACCTTTACTATGCGCCAGCTCTTGGAGGCTGGCGTCCATTTCGGACATAACACCCGGCGTTGGAACCCGAAAATGGCCCCCTACCTGTTTGGGGCCCGCAACGGCATCCATATCATCAATCTGCAACAGACGGTGCCCATGCTGTATCGGGCGATGACGGCGGTGCGCGACATCGTCGCCGGCGGCGGGCGGGTACTTTTCGTCGGTACCAAACGCCAGGCCGGAGAGAAAATCGCCGAAGCAGCCAAGCGTTGCGGCCAGTACTATGTCAACCACCGCTGGCTTGGCGGCATGATGACCAACTGGCGGACCATTTCGAAATCGATCAAAAGCCTGCGTGATTTGGACGAGAAATTGGCGGAGGCAAGTGCCGGTTCGACCAAGATCGGTTTGACCAAGAAAGAATTGCTGCGCTTGAGCCGCGAGCGCGACAAATTGGAGCGGGCCCTTGGCGGCATCAGGGAAATGGGCGATCTGCCGGACGTGTTGTTCGTGATCGACACCAACAAGGAATCCATCGCCGTTGCCGAGGCCAACAAGATGGGCATCCCCGTTGTCGGCGTCATCGATTCAAACAGCGATCCCAATGGTATCGACTACCCGATTCCCGGCAACGACGACGCCATGCGCGCTATCGTCCTCTATTGCGATCTGCTGGTCGGCTCGGTACTCGAAGGCATCCAAAAAGAGGTTTCCGCCTCCGGCGAAGATTTGGGCGAAGCCGAGGAACCGATCCCCGAAACCCTCCCCGAACAGGCCACCGCCGAGATCGACTCGGGCAAAGCCGAGGAACCGGCCCCCGAAACCCTCCCCGAACAGGCCACCGCCGAGATCGACTCGGGCAAAGCCGAGGAACCGGCCCCCGAAGCCCTCCCCGAACAGGCCGCCGCCGAGAGCGACTCGGGCAAAGCCGAGGAACCGGCCCCCGAAGCCCTCCCCGAAAAGGCCGCCGCCGAGAGCGACTCGGGCAAAGCCGAGGAACCGATCCCCGAAGCCCTCCCCGAAAAGGCCGCCGCCGAGAGCGATTTGAGCAAAGCCGGGGAACCGGAGCCGCCCGTGGCCGGCGCCGAAGCCAAGAATGGGGCCGAGCCCATCGCCGAGGAGGCGCCCCAATCTGAGAAACCGGTGCCGGCGGAGGACGAAAAGGACAGACCGGAGGCGGCGGCGGAAACGCCGGCGGCGAGCCAGGAGGAGAACAAGTCCTGATAAATCCATCTTTTGGCTACATCTCATAATTCTTATAAATACCAAACTGTTATACAATTATCCTACAGGAAAGGTTTATGATGACGGAGATCAAGGCCAGCCAAGTCAAGGAACTGCGCGACAAAACCGGCGCCGGCATGATGGATTGCAAAAAAGCGTTGACGGAAACCGGTGGCGACGCGGAGGAAGCCGTCGACTGGCTGCGCAAGAAGGGCTTGGCGGCGGCGGCCAAAAGGGCCGGTCGGGCTGCCTCCGAGGGCCTTGTCGGCATTGCCGTCGGCGGCAAGGCCGGCGCCGTCGTCGAGATCAACGCCGAGACCGATTTCGTCGCCCGCAACGGGGACTTTCAGACCTTCGTGAAATCGGTGGCCGAAATCGCCCTTGACACTGGCGCCGACGAGCAAGCCTTGATGAGCGCTCCCTTTCCTGGCAGCGGCAGAACCGTCGCCGAGGAGCTCGTCCATATGATCGCCACCGTTGGTGAAAACATGACCTTGCGCCGGGTGGCGGCGCTTACCGTCGAGACCGGCGTCATCGGCTCTTACATGCACAATGCCTTGGCGCCGGGGCTGGGCAAGATCGGTGTCCTGGTCGCCCTCGAGGGCGACGCCGCGACCGCCGCCCTCGAAGGTCTTGGCAAAAGCCTGGCCATGCATATTGCCGCGTCCAGTCCGCTGGCGGTGTCCCGCGACGATCTGGACCCGGCCTCCGTGCAGCGTGAACGCGCCGTCCTCGCCGGCCAAGCGCGCCAATCCGGCAAACCGGAGGAGATCGTCGAAAAGATGGTCGAGGGACGTTTGCGCAAGTTCTACGAGGAGGTCTGCCTTGTCGATCAGACCTATGTAATCGACGGGGAAAGCAAGGTGGGCCAAGTCCTCGCGGCGGCCGCCAAGGAGGCCGGCGCGGCGGTCACCGTCAAGGGATTCGCGCGTTTTTGCCTGGGCGATGGAATCGACAAGAAATCCGCCGACTTCGCCGCCGAGGTGGTGGCGGTGGCCGGCACCTGAACTCGGTTTAGGGCCTTGCGGACAACACAAACAAATAACCTGAAGACCTTGCCGCCGGCCTTGGTGTATGATCGCCGCCATCAGGGTAGGGCACGGGAAATTTCTTGAACGTTTGGGTTTTTGGCTAAACCCCGTCGCGCTTGGCCGCCACGAGCGACCTCCCATTGCCGCCCGCTGTGTTGAACGGTAAGAACAATGTCCCGGAAACCGAAGTACCGACGCGTTCTGTTGAAATTGTCGGGCGAAGGGTTGATGGGCGATAGGGATTTTGGCCTCGATTCCAACACCGTGGAGCGTATTGCCGCTGAAATCCGCCATGTCCACGAGATGAATGTTCAAATCTGCCTGGTCATCGGCGGCGGCAACTTTTTCCGCGGCGTTTCCTCCGCCGCCTCGGCAATCGAGCGGACCAGCGCCGATTACATGGGGATGCTAGCCACCGTCATGAACGCCCTTGCCATGCAAAGCTTTATCGAGAAACAAGGGATTCACGCCCGCGTCCTTTCGGCCATCCCCATGGCAACGTTTTGCGAACCTTTTGTCCGCCGCCGGGCCATTCGCCATTTGCAAAAGGGTAGGGTGGTCATTTTCGCCGCCGGCACCGGCAATCCCTTTTTCACCACCGACACGGCGGCGGCGCTGAGGGCGGCGGAGATGGACTGCGAGGCTCTGCTCAAGGGCACCCAGGTCGACGGCGTTTACAACGACGACCCGAAAACAGTCAAAAACGCCGAACGTTTCGACCGCCTGACCTATCAAGACGCGCTGACCAGGAATTTACGCATCATGGACGCCTCGGCCATTGCCTTGGCGCGTGACAACAAGGTTCCCATTTTGGTTTTTTCCCTTCACAATCCCGGAACTTTCGCCGAAGTTGTGACCGGCGGCGGCATTTATACCGTCATTTCATAGGCTTTTATTGCCCGCAAAGGAGAGCGGAACGTGGTCGGAAAGAGCATCGACGTCATCAAGAAAGACACCAAACGGCGGATGGACGGCGCCGTCGAGGTCCTGCACAAGGAATACGGCGGCCTGCGCACCGGGCGGGCGGCGACGAGCCTGTTGGAGCCGCTCATGGTCAACGCCTATGGCGCGGAGATGCCCTTGAGTCAGGTTGGCACCATCGGTGTTCCGGAGCCGCAGATGCTCACCGTTCAAGTTTGGGATAAGAAACTGGTGAAAGCGGTGGAGAGGGGAATCCTGGAATCGGGCTTGGGCCTCAATCCCTCCATCGACGGCCAGTTGGTGCGCATTCCCATTCCTTTGCTGAGCGAGGAACGGCGCGCCGAAATGGTGAAGATCGCGGCAAAATATGCCGAGGAGGCGCGCATTGCCGTGCGCAACGTCCGCCGTCATGCCATGGACGAGTTGAAGAAAGAGGAAAAGGACGGAGAAATTTCCGAGGACGAACACCACGCCTATGGCGACGAAATCCAAGACCTGACCAATGATTCCGTCCGCAAGATCGACGAGATACTGGCCAAAAAAGAAAAGGAAATCATGCAGGTTTGAAACGATGAAAGCTGTCCAACTGCATAGCGATTTGCCGCCACCGCCGGTCCATATTGCCATCATCATGGACGGCAACGGACGCTGGGCGAAATTCCGCGGCCTGCCCCGAGTTGCCGGCCACAAGCAAGGCGCCGAGGCGGTGAAGAGGGCCATCAGATGCGCTGGTGAAATGGGGGTCTCCTATCTCACTATGTACGGCTTTTCGTCGGAAAACTGGAAACGTCCCAAGGATGAAGTCAACGACCTGATGGGGCTGTTGCGTTTTTACCTCGACAGCGAAATCGACTTCCTGAACGAGAACGGGGTTCGCTTTCGAATCATTGGGGAGCGCGACCGGTTGGACCCTGGTATCGTCAAGCTGATCGACAAGGCGGAAAAGCTCACCGCCGGCAACAACCGCCTGACATTGACCGTCGCCTTGAGCTATGGCGGGCGCACTGAAATCGTCCGTGCCGCGCGCCACCTTGCCGGCGAAGTCGCGGCGGGATCGCTGAGCCCGGAAGAGATCAACGAAACAGCCTTCAAGGGACATTTGTTCACGGCCGACATTCCGGACCCGGATTTGCTGATCAGGACCAGCGGCGAGAAGCGAATCAGCAATTTTCTGCTCTGGCAACTGGCCTATACCGAACTCGTTTTCGTCGATACCTTATGGCCCGATTTTTCCAAGGAAGACCTTGCAAGCGCCGTCAGGGAATATCACCGCCGTGAACGGCGTTATGGCGCATCCAGTGGTTGACGCCGGCCGGAGCGCGTTGACAACGCGCCTACTCTCGGCCGCCGTTCTGGCGCCGCCCGTGTTGGCGGCTGTTTATGCCGGGCCGCCATATTTCAGCATTCTCGTCGCCATCGGCGTCCTGGTCATGGCCTGGGAATGGAGCCGGTTGTTCGGCGCCGGCAAGCTTTTCTGGCCGGCCGGCCGGTTCCTTTGGCTCGCCGGCGGGTTTTTATATATCGGGGTGCCGGCGCTCGCTCTCATTTGGCTTCGCGCCGACGAGGATTTCGGCCGGGGCACGGTTTTCTGGCTGCTCGCCCTGGTTTGGGCAACGGACTGCGGCGCTTACGTTTTCGGACGCTGGATCGGCGGACTCAGGCTGGCGCCCGCCCTCAGCCCCAACAAAACCTGGGCCGGCTTGATCGGCGGCGTCGCCTGCGCCGGCGCCACCGGTTCGGCGACGGCGATGGTTCTCGGACAGGGCGGCGTTTTGACGCTGGGCGCGCTCAGCGCCGTTCTTGGCGTCGTCGAACAGGCGGGGGATCTGCTCGAATCCTGGATCAAGCGCCGATGCGGCGTCAAGGACGCCGGCAACCTCATTCCCGGCCATGGCGGCCTTCTCGACAGGGTGGACGGGCTTTTGGCGGTGGCTTTGATTGTCGCGTTGATAAGTCTGGCCGGTGACGGCAGTATTCTGAGATGGCTGTAACCCGCTCCCAACCGCGAGCCGAAACGGCGCCACGCCGGATCACCATCCTCGGTTCCACGGGATCGGTTGGCGGCAATACCGTTGACCTCGTTCAAAGGCAGCCCGACACTTTCCAGGTCGAGGCGTTGACCGCCAACAACAATGTCGCCCGCCTGGCCGAGCAGGCCCGGCGGCTGGGCGCTCGCCTTGCCGTCGCCGCCGATGCCTCATGTTACCGCGATCTCAAGAAGGCCCTGTCCGGCTCGGGCACCGAAGCCGCGGCGGGGCCAGAAGCGGTTATCGAAGCGGCCAGCCGGCCGGCCGAATGGGTGATGGCTTCCATCGTCGGCCTGGCCGGGCTGGAGCCGACCATGGCGGCGGCCAAACGCGGCGCCATTATCGGCCTGGCCAACAAGGAATGCCTGGTTTCGGCCGGCGACGTGCTGATGAAGGAGATCGCCCGTCGCGGCGGCACCTTGTTGCCCGTCGATTCCGAACACAGCGCTATTTTCCAAGTGTTCGACTTTGAAAACGCCGACAAGGTGGAGCGCATCATATTGACGGCTTCCGGCGGCCCCTTCCGGGAGATGGACATCGCCGCCATGGCCCGGGTGACGCCGGAACAGGCTTTGGCCCATCCCAACTGGAACATGGGCGCCAAGATTTCGGTGGATTCCGCGACCATGATGAACAAAGGGCTGGAACTGATCGAGGCCCGCCATCTTTTCCCCGTTCCGGAAGAGCGCATCGAGATCCTGGTGCATCCCCAGTCGGTGGTGCATAGCCTTGTCGATTACGTCGATGGCTCGGTCCTGGCCCAGTTGGGTACGCCCGACATGCGCACTCCCATCTCCTATGCCCTCGGCTGGCCGAAACGCATGCCGACGCCGGCGCCGCGTTTGTCCCTGGCCGAAATCGGCGCTCTCACCTTCGAAGCCCCGAACCCGGAGTGTTTCCCGGCCCTGAGAGTGGCCCGCCAGGCGTTGCAAGCCGGCGGCAGCGCGCCGGCCGTCATGAACGCCGCCAACGAAGTCGCGGTGGAGAGCTTTCTTGGCGGCCGCATCGGCTTTCTCGATATCGTCCGCATCGTCGAGCAAACCCTTGAGGCGGCGCCTGATTTCCGCCTGGAAAGCCTTGCCGATGTCATCAACGCCGACAACGAGACCCGTGAAATCGCCAAAGGATTGATTACATATTAATTTCCATGACATCCACCAAGGGCATGGGATTTCCGCCGGCGCGCGGGAATTCCATGGTAGGTTACTGAAATGTTTGAATTTTTTTGGGATTACATTGTCGTTTTTCTTATCGTGCTGACGATCCTGGTGTTCGTTCATGAGCTGGGCCATTACGTGCTGGCCCGGCGCAATGGCGTGCGGATCGAGGTTTTCTCCATTGGCTTCGGCCCCGAAATTTACGGTTGGAACGACAGCGCCGGGACGCGATGGAAAATCAGTGCCGTGCCTTTGGGCGGCTACGTCAAAATGTTCGGCGAGCTCGGCGCCGCCGGCGGCGCCGAGGATCAACGGCCCATGACGCCGGAGGAACAGGCCGTTTCCTTCCATCACAAGCGGCTTGGCCAACGCGCCGCCATCGTCGCCGCCGGCCCCATCGCCAATTTTTTGTTCGCTTTTGTTGTCCTCGCCGGTTTGTTCAGCATCGTCGGTTTGCCGTTGCCGTTAGCCGTCGTCGGCGAGGTGCAGCCGGAAAGCGCGGCGTCCGAGGCCGGTCTCAGGCCGGGCGACCGTATTTTGAGCATCAATGGACAAACCATCGTCTGGTTCAGTGATTTACGCCGCATCGTCAGGGAGAATCCGGCCGTCCGCGTCGACATCCTTATCCGCCGCGACGGCGTCGACTTGTCCTTGCAAGCAACGCCTACAGGCCACAAGTTCGTGGACGATCAAGGAATGGAAGTAGAATATGGCCTTTTGGGCGTGATGCCGGATCCCGAGCAGGTCGAGTACGAACGCCAGAACCCGTTTAAGGCCACCTGGATGGCGGTGGAAAGATCGTTAGGGCTGGCCACGCAAATTTTCTCCAGCGTCAGCCAAATGATCACCGGCTCCCGGTCCACGGAAGACCTGGGCGGGGTGATCAGGATTGCCCAATTTTCAGGACAAATGTGCCAGGACCCTGTTAACTGCATCTTTTTCCTGGCGGCTTTGTCCGTAAATCTGGGTCTGATCAATCTTTTTCCGATCCCGGTCTTGGACGGCGGCTATCTGGCCTTTTACGCGTTCGAGGCCATTCTCCGCCGGCCTTTAGACCCCCGGGCGCAAGAATACGGTTTCCGTTTCGGCATCGTTCTGGTATTTCTCCTCATGATTTTCGCGACGTGGAACGATTTGGTGTACCTCAAGGTGTTCGAGTTTATTAAACAACTCTTCACCTGATCACTCTTTTTATTGGGGGGAATGCTTGCGGCGCTTGGTTCGCATCATCGTATTTTGCTGGTTGGCAACGGTTCTGGGTCTGACGTCCTCGGCGGCGGCCCAATCCGCCGATACTGTGCGCGATATAATCGTCGAGGGAACGCAACGGATCGAGCCTGGGACGGTCATTTCCTACCTTCTGATTCAGAAGGGCGATCCCTTCGATAGCGCTCGTATCGACCGTTCGCTTAAGTCCCTTTTCGCCACCGGTCTGTTCGCCGACGTGACCTTGCGAAAAGAAGGCGACACCCTGATCATCAGCGTGGTTGAAAATCCAGTTATCAATCGGATCGCCTTCGAGGGAAATAGAGGGATCGGCGACGATTCCCTGGGTGCGGAAGTGAGCCTGCGCCCACGCATTATCTACACCCGCATTAAAGTGCAAAACGACGTCAAGCGGATTTTGACCTTGTACCGGTCACGGGGCCATTTTGCGGCGGCGGTTGAACCAAAAGTTATCCAGCTTCCGCAAAACCGCATTGATCTGGTCTTTGAAATCACCGAGGGCGAGGAAACCTTTGTCCGCAAGATTCGTTTTGTCGGCAACCGCGAATTCAGCGATTCGCGGCTGCGCGAGATTATTCGGACCCGGGAATCCCGCTGGTACCGTTTTTTCTCTTCCGACGACACCTTTGATGCCGATCGAATGACCCTGGACCGGGAATTGCTGCGCCGTTTCTACCTTTCGAACGGACACGCTGATTTTCGGGTCGCCTCGGCTATCGCCGAACTGACACCCGACCGCAAGGACTTTTTCATCACTTTTACGGTGGAAGAAGGCGTTCGTTACCAGTTTGGCGGTGTTGCCATCGACGCCCGTCTGCGCAACCTCGATGAAAAAGATATTATCGACGTGATCGAGATCGAAGAAGGCGACTGGTACAATGCCGGGGAGTTGGAAAAAACCATTGATCGGCTGACCAACGCCGTCGGAACGCTCGGCTACGCTTTCATCGACATCCGCCCGCGCATCAACCGAGACCGCGAAACCCGGACCGTCAGCGTGACCTTTGAAATCAATGAAGGCCCGCGGGTTTTCGTCGAGCGCATCAACATCGCGGGCAATATGGGGACGGCCGACAAGGTCATCCGCAGGGAATTTCGTCTGGTCGAGGGAGACGCATTCAACACCGCCAAATTGCGGCGCTCCAGGCAACGGATCCAGAATCTGGATTTCTTTGAGAGAGTCCTGGTCGAACAGGTGCCTGGCAGCGCCCCCGACAAGGCGGTCATCAATGTCGAGGTGATGGAAAAGCCCACCGGCTCCGTTTCCTTCGGTTTGGGCTTTTCCTCGTCCAGCGGCGCCTTGGTCGATTTCGGCATCGATGAACGCAATTTGTTAGGCCGCGGTCAGAATTTGAGCTTCAAGGCCACGGTCGCCACCCGCCAGAGTCAGGTCAACTTTTCCTTCACCGAACCGTACTTTCTCGATCGCGAGGTAACCGCGGGCGTTGACGTGTTCCACGTCAGGAAGGACCTGCAGGACACCAGTTCCTTCGATTCCGAGTTAACCGGCGTCGCCTTGCGGGGCGGTTATCCGATTGCCGAGCGGTTGAGCCAGAATTGGAAGTACGCGTACAGAAACACAAAAGTCACGGACGTCGATTCCAGCGCTTCCCAATTAATCAAGGAAGTGGAAGGGAACACGTCGATTTCGGAATTTTCGCACACCATCGCCTATGATAGCCGCGACAGCGCCATCGGCCCGACGAAGGGCTATCGCGTCCGGATGACAAACGACCTTGCCGGCCTGGGCGGCAACAAACGGCATTTCCGCAACACTGTGACGGCGGCGAAATATTTCACTCTGGTGGACGGCTGGGTCCTGTCTTTTGACGGCAGGGCCGGCTACATCGTCGGCCTCGGCGAGGACGTTCACCTTACCGAACGCTATTACATCGGCGGCGACGATTTGCGTGGTTTCGAAACATCCGGCGTCGGCCCCAGGGACGATATCACCGACGACGCCCTTGGCGGCCAGTGGATGTACACGGGTACCGCCGAGCTCAGATTCCCTCTCGGACTGCCGGCCGAACTTGCCGTCGGCGGAAAGGTTTTTACGGATTTCGGAAGCACCGGTCAGCTTGAACCATCGAGAAGTTTCGTCGACGATACCGGCAGCGTGCGCGTGACAGTGGGTGCCGGCGTTACCTGGATGTCGCCTTTCGGTCCTCTCGGGATCGATGTTGGTATTCCGGTAGCCAAGGAGAGCTTCGACGAAACCGAAACAGTCCGCGTCAATTTCGGTACAAGGTTTTAGATCATGGGTTTGACGAGAGCCACGGTTTTCATTCTTAGCCTGTCGATACTGTATGGAGTCTCGGAAAACCCGGCGGTGGCCCAGGAGCCCCCCCAAAAACCAGCCGAGGCAAGTTATTCCTATATAAACGTCGCCGTCATCGATATCGATGAAATCCGCCGCAAGGCTTCCGTTGTCAAGGACATCCGCGCGCAGATCGGAAAGTTCCGCAACGCCTTTCAAGCCGATATCCAGAAAGAGGAAGAGGTACTCCGCAACGCCGACAAGGAACTGGCCAGAAAGCGCACCATCCTTTCGCCCGATGCCTTTGCCGAGGAACGCCGCAAGTTCCAACAGAGCGTTGTCGAGGTTCAGCGTCTGGTGCAAAAGCGTAAACAGGAGCTGGACAGTGCCATGGCCAATGCCATGCGCAAAGTCGAGCTGACATTAACCGATATCGTCACCGACATGGCCAAGAAAAAAAAACTGACCCTGATCCTGAGAAAGGAGCAGACGGTTCTCGCCGCTCCGTCCCTGTCGATCACCAAGGAGGTCCTGCGGCTAGTCGAAGAGAAAATGCCGTCCTTGAAAATTCCCGACATCGGAAAATAGGTCATGCCCGATCCGCGCTTTTTTTCCGTAGCTGGGCCTTTCAGCTTGCAAGAAGTGGCGGAAATTTCCCGCGCGGAGCTCGGCAAGGGCGCGGATCCAGAGATCGTGATATCCGATGTTGCTTCTTTGGATGCGGCGGGGCCCGGCGAGATCAGCTTTCTCGACAACAAGCTCCATCTTTCTCTCTTCACGGAAAGCCGGGCCGGCGTTTGCCTCGTCGATCCCGGTTTGGCCTCGAAAGCGCCTTCGCATATGACTTTGTTGCTGACAAAGGAGCCCCACCACGGCTTTGCTCGCGTCGCCGAGGCCTTTTATCCGGAGCCGGCGCCGGAGCCAGCCACCGCTCCGACGGTTTGCGTCTCCGACCGGGCGGCGATCGGCGAGGGCTGCCGGATTGAAACGGGCGTGGTGATCGGAGCCGGCGCCGAGATCGGCCGCCGCTGCCGTATCGGCGCCAACACCGTCATCGGCGGCGGGGTGGTTCTGGGCGACGACTGCCGGATTGGCCCTTTGGTTACTCTGTCCTATCTGATCGCCGGCAGCCGCGTCATCATCCATCCCGGCGTCCGTATCGGGCAGGACGGTTTCGGCTTTGCCCTTGGCGAGAAACAACATATCAAGGTGCCGCAGCTTGGCCGCGTACGCATCGGCGATGACGTCGAGATCGGCGCCAACACCACCATAGATCGCGGCGCCGCATCCGATACCGTGATCGGCGACGGCTGCAAGATTGATAATTTGGTGCAGATTGGCCATAACGTGCGGCTTGGACGGAATTGCATGATCGTCTCGCAGGTCGGGATATCCGGCAGCACTATACTCGGGGATTCCGTCATGCTGGGCGGCCAAGCCGGCTTGGCGGGGCATTTGCGCGTCGGTGACGGGGCTCGTGTCGCCGCCCAGGGCGGCGTCATGCGTGACATCGACGCCGGGACAACCGTCGGCGGCTTTCCGGCGGTTCCCATGCGCGAGTGGATGAGGAGCGTTGCCGCCATCAAACGCATGATCAAGAAACAAGGCGGATAGACGATGGACGAAAACTCACCATCGACGCTGGGAAAAACCCTCGACATCAACCAGATCAAGGAAAAGATCCCGCATCGCTATCCTTTCCTGATGATTGACAGGGTGATCGGCCTGGTCGCCGACACCCGCGCCGTCGGCGTCAAAAACGTTTCCATCAACGAGGCCTTTTTCCAGGGTCATTTTCCGTCCCAGCCCATCATGCCGGGCGTCCTGATCATCGAGGCCATGGCGCAGACGTCGGCGGTTTTGGTGATGGAGACCCTGGGCAAAAGCGCCGAAGGCACCCTGGTCTATTTCATGTCGGTGGATCAGGCGCGCTTTCGCAAGCCCGTAACGCCGGGCGACACCTTGCATGTCAGCGTGGAAAAAATCCGCCAACGTGGCAGTGTATGGAAATTCAAGGGCGAGGCCAAGGTCGATGGTATCCGCATGGCCGATGCCATATTTGCCGCCATGATCATCGATGAATGAGATGGCGAAAATCCACCCCACGGCCATCATCGAGGGCGGAGCCGGGATCGGTGCCAACGTCGGCATCGGCCCTTATTGCATTGTCGGTCCCGAGGTCGTCTTGGACGACGGCGTCACCCTCATGTCGCACGCGGTGGTCAACGGCCGCACGGCCATCGGCGCCAATACCAAGGTCTTTCCGTTCGCCTCCATCGGCCACCAGCCCCAGGACATGAAATACAAAGGCGAGCCCTCGCGCCTGGAGATCGGCTGCAACAACATCATCCGCGAACACGTCACCATGCATCCGGGAACCGAGGGGGGCAGCATGCTGACCCGCGTCGGCAACAACTGCCTTTTTATGGTCGGCGCTCACGTCGCCCACGATTGCCGCATCGGCGATCACGCGATCATGGTCAACAACGCGACCCTGGGCGGCCATGTAGCCGTCGGCGAATGGGCCATTGTCGGCGGTCTTGCGGCGGTTCACCAGTTCGCGCGGATCGGCCGCCATTCCATGGTTGGCGGCATGACAGGCGTGGAGCACGATGTCATTCCCTACGGCTCGGTCATCGGCAACCGCGCCCGCCTGCAGGGGCTGAACGTCATCGGCCTCAAGCGTCGAGGCTTTTCCCGCGAAATCATCCACGTCTTGCGCAACGCTTACCGCCTTCTGTTCGCGCCGGAAGGCACCATGGCCGAACGTCTGGACGACGTCGCCGAACTGATGCACGACAACGAACCGGTGATGGAGATCGTCGATTTCATCCGCGCCGATTCCTCGCGCGCCATTTGCAAGCCCGGTTTGGATGATGCCGCCTAAACTCGGTATCATCGCCGGAAACGGCGAGCTTCCGGGACGGATCATTGAGGCCTGCAAGCAAACCGGGCGCCCATTTTTCGTTGTCGCGTTCAAGGATCAGACGCTACCGGAAACCGTCACCGGCAAGGACATCCCCCATGCCTGGGTGCGGCTTGGCGCCGGCGGCCAGGCGGTCAAACATTTTCGGGATGCCGGGGTCAAGGAACTCGTCCTGGCGGGTGGCATCCGCCGGCCCAAGATGAGCACCTTGCGGCCGGACGCATGGGTTGCCCGATTTTTCGCCACCCACGCCACCGCCATGATCGGTGACGACGGTTTATTGTCGGCTTTGGTCGGAGTCCTTGAAAGGGATGAGGGTTTCCGCGTTGTCGGCGCCGAATCCGTGCTTCCCGACGTGCTGGCGGCGACAGGTGTTTACGGTGCTCACGCCCCGGACGAACAGGCTTTGAAGGACATCGAGCAGGGTATCAGGGCGGCGCGCGAGATCGGCGGCAAGGATGTCGGGCAAGCGGCGGTGGCCGAGCAAGGCCGGATCATCGCCGTCGAGGGGGCGGATGGAACCGACGCCATGCTGGCACGGATCACCCGGTGTCGACAGGGAAAAGAGGCAATACAGCGGCGCGGCGGCGTTCTCGTCAAGGTCAAGAAGCCGGGACAGGAAAGCCGCGCCGATCTGCCCACCATCGGGGTTTCCACGGTCGATACGGTGACCGGGGCCGGCCTCGCCGGCATCGCCATAGAAGCCGGCGGCACGCTGGTGATTGATCGCGAGGCGGTCATCGAGGCCGCCGACGCGGCGGGCTTGTTCGTGATCGGCGTTCCCCTAGCGGAGGAAAATTGAAGGAGGCACAGACGCGCCTGTTTCTGATTGCCGGCGAGCATTCGGGGGATGCGCTGGGATCGCGGCTGATGGCGGCGCTCAAAACCCAGAGCGCGGGCCGGATAGGCTTTGCCGGCGTCGGCGGGCCGCGAATGGAGGCGGAGGGGCTGGACAGCCTGTTTCCGATGAGCGACCTCTCTGTCATGGGTCTTGCCGAGGTCCTGCCAAGAGTGCCGAAACTGCTGCGCCGGTTGCGGCAAACAGTCGCTGATATCAAGGCCCGGCGCCCGTCGGCGGTGGTCAGCATCGATGCCCCGGATTTCTGTTTCCCCGTCGCCAAGCGCCTGAAAGGGCAGGGGATTCCCCTCATTCACTACGTTGCGCCGCAGGTTTGGGCGTGGCGGCCCGGCAAGGCCAAGGTGGCGGCGGAACTGTTCGACCGCCTGATTGTCCTGCTGCCCTTTGAAGCGCCCTATTTCGAGGCCGTCGGCCTGTCCAGCGCCTTCGTTGGCCATCCAGTCGTGGAAACCGGCGCCGAGAGCGGTGACGGCCAGGCTTTTCGCCGCCGCCACGGCATTCCCGCCGAGGCTCCGCTGATCTGCGTGCTTCCCGGCAGCCGCGGCAACGAAACAGCCCGCCTGCTTCCCGTTTTCGGTGAAACGCTGGCATTGCTGCGAAAGAATCTGCCGGACTTGAGGGCCGTTGTGCCGACCGTCGAGGGGGTGGCAGAGCAGGTGGCGGCCGCCGCCGCCGGGTGGACGCCGACCCCCTTGATCACGCGCGGTCAAGCCGACAAGCTCGATGCCTTCGCCGCCGCCGACGCGGCCCTTGCCGCTTCCGGCTCGGTGACGCTCGAACTGGCCGTGGCCAAGACCCCGACGGTGATCGCTTACAAGGCGAACCCGCTGACGGCCTTGCTGGCGCGGCGCTTGATCCGGGTCCGTTACATCAACCTGGTCAACCTGATCCTGGATCGCCAGGCGTTGCCGGAATTTCTTCAGGAGAATTGCAGACCCGAGAAACTGGCGGCGGCGCTAGCCGGGATCTTTGCGGACGACGCGGCCCGGCGGGCGCAAAGAGACGCCTTCGATGAGGTCCTGCAAAGGCTCGGCCTTGGCGGGCCGCCGCCTTCCGAAAAGGCCGCCGAAATCGTCCTGTCGATGATCACGTAATCTCTAGCGGAACGCGGCGAGCACCGCATCGCCGGAGCGCTCGCGCACAAACTCCTGGTGGCGCCGCAGGCTTTCGGTGATCATCAATGCGGTCTCGACCGCCCGGCGGCCGTCCTCGCCGCTAACCACGGGCGGCGTTTTATTGGCGATGGCGTCGAGGAAGGCATCGATCTGGCGTTCGAGTTTGTCGCATTCCACGTATTCCTGTTCGTCGATGCGGAAGTTTGGCATGCCGGGGAACAGTTCGCCGTCGCCTTTTTGGGCGACGAGCAGTTTGCGATTCAGGAAATCGACGGAAATGTAGGAGTCCGGCTGGAAGATCCGCATCTTGCGTTCGTTTTTACCGCTGACGCGGCTGGCGGTGATGTTGGCGGCGCAGCCGTTGGTGAAGCGAATGCGGGTATTGGCGATATCTTCACTTCCGGAGAGCACCGGCAACCCGACGGCGTCGACCGATTCCGCCGGCGCCTTGACGAGGCTGAGGATCAAGTCGATGTCGTGGATCATCAGGTCAAGGATGACGCTGACGTCGGTTCCGCGCGGCTGGAACGGCGCGATGCGGTACGACTCTATGAATAGCGGCCGGGTGATCACTTTCCGCATGACCTGTTCCGCCGAGGAAAAACGTTCCAGATGGCCAACCTGAAGGATCGGGCCGTATTGGCCGCTGGCGATGCCGATCAGCTCGTCGGCGGCCGCCAAGTCGTCGGTAATCGGTTTCTCGACGAGCACGTGCACGCCGTTTTCCAGGAAAGCCTTGGCGACCTCGTGGTGGGCCTTGGTCGGCACCACGACGCTGACCGCATCGACCTGGCCGAACAAGTCGCGATAGTCGGAGACCGCCCCGACCCCGTGCTTGGCCGCGACTTCGCCGGCCAGGTCCGGGTCGGTGTCGCAGACGGCGATGAGTTCCGAACGTTCGAGGTTGGCGTATTTGTCGACATGGAAGCGTCCGAAATGGCCGAGTCCGATGACCCCTGTCCTGATCCTGTCCACCTTAGTCCCCGATCCACTCCCGCGCCCGCGCGCAACGGCCTTGGCGCCGCCAGCCCACGCCCGCCCCCTCGGGCCACCGGGACTTGGCTTGGCGCCGTTTACGGGGTAAACTTTTTAGCCGGCGAAGACAAGGCCTGGCGAAGGCGCGTCCGATGGGAGTGAAATCATGACCGCGGCGACCACCGGGGCGGCGGCGATCGAGACGGCCGGATTGCGCCTTTTGCACACCATGATCCGCGTCCGCGACCTCGACAAGTCCTTGGATTTCTATACCCGTTTGCTGGGCATGAAGATGGTACGCCGCAAGGACTTTCCGGGCGGAAAGTTCACCCTGGCGTTCGTCGGTTATGGCGAGGAGACCGATCACGCGGTGATCGAACTAACCCACAACTGGGACCAGGAGCAAGATTACGACCTTGGCAACGGTTTCGGGCACTTCGCCATCGGCGTTGCCGACATCGGCGAGACTTGCCGGCGGCTACGGGCGGAAGGGGTGAGCATTCCCCGTCCGCCGGGTCCGATGAAACACGGCGGCACGGTCATCGCCTTCATCGAGGACCCCGACGGCTATAGGATCGAATTGATCGAACGGGCCTGAGATCCCGTTTTTCCGCTTTACTTGCGTTTATGGATCGGCGTGAAACCACGAAAAGTTTGGCCGTGGTAAAGCTGCCGCGGACGGCCGATCTTCTGCACGGGATCCTCGATCATTTCGTTCCATTGGGCGACCCAGCCGACGGTCCTGGCGACCGCGAAAAGAACCGTGAACATGGTGGTCGGGATGCCCATGGCGCGGAAAATGATGCCGGAATAGAAATCGACGTTGGGATAGAGCTTCTTTTTGATGAAATACTCGTCCTCCAGGGCGATATGCTCCAATTCTATGGCCAGATCGAGGAGCGGCTCTTCCTTCGCCCCCAATTCGTCCAGAACCTCGTGGCAGGTTCGTTGGATGACCCTGGCCCTGGGGTCGTAGTTCTTGTAGACGCGGTGGCCAAATCCCATGAGCCGGAAAGGATCGTTCTTGTCCTTGGCCCGCTTGATGAATTCGGGAATCCGTTCCTTGCCGCCGATCTCTTGAAGCATGTTCAGAACCGCCTCGTTGGCGCCGCCGTGGGCGGGGCCCCAAAGGGAGGCGATGCCGGCGGCGATGCAGGCGAAGGGATTGGCGCCGCTGGAGCCGGCCAGGCGGACCGTCGAGGTCGAAGCGTTCTGTTCATGATCGGCGTGCAAGATCAGGATGCGGTCCATGGCCCGCGCCAGAACCGGATTGACCTTGTAATCCTCGCAAGGGGTGGCGAACATCATGTGAAGGAAATTTTCCGCGTATTTGAGGTCGTTGCGGGGAGACACGAATGGCTGGCCGATGGAATATTTGTAGGCCAGGGCGGCGATGGTCGGCATCTTGGCGATCAGCCGGCTGGAAGCCACCGCCCGGTGCCGGGGATCTTTGATGTCGGTGCTGTCGTGGTAAAAAGCGGCGAGTGCCCCGGCAATGCCGCACATGATCGCCATTGGGTGGGAATCGCGGCGGAATCCGCGGAAGAAAAACATCACCTGCTCGTGGAGCATGGTGTGGCGGGTGATGTCGTGGCGGAACTTGTGCCTTTGCTCCTGCGTCGGAAGGTCCCCGGAAAGCAAGAGAAAGCAGACTTCCAGGAAGTCGGAATGTTCGGCCAGTTGGTCGATGGGGTAGCCGCGGTAGAGCAGGATGCCTTCATCGCCGTCGATGAAGGTGATTTTGGAGTCGCAACTGGCCGTCGAGGTGAAGCCGGGATCGTATGTGAAACACCCCGTTTTCGCATAGAGGCTGCGGATGTCCATGACGTCGGGGCCGGTCGTCCCCTTGATCAACGGCAGCTCCACGCTTTCCCCGGTCTGGTTGTTGACGAGGGAGTAGCTTTCCTTGCCGGTGGCTTGCTTGCTAACCGGTTGTTCCGCGTTCTTCATATAAAACTTCCCCAGAAATTCATGGACGGTCCGCCGTCAAGCGCCGGGTCCGTCCTTGATTGAAGGCGCCACCAAGCGGCCGGGTTTCACGGGCCATGGCGTCATCGGGTTAAAACGTCATCCAGGCGTCCCAGCGTTTCCTGACGGCCCAAAACCGCCATGATTTCAAAAACGCTTGGCGAAATGGTGGCTCCCGTCAACGCCGCCCGCAGAGGTTGGGCGACGGCGCCGAGCTTGATTTCGGCCGTCTCCGCGAAGTGGCGCGCCGCCTCTTCCAAAGCCTCGGCCGTCCAACCGCCGAGCGCCGCCAATTCACGGCGCATTCCGTGCAACACTTCCTTGCCGTTCCCATGCACGAACTTGGCCGCCTTATCGTTCATAGGCAACGGGCGCGATTTTACATAAAATTCGGAATTATCAATAAGTTCTACAATTGTTTTCGCACGATGCTTTAGTCCGGACATCCCTTTTAATAACCTGTTCGATGCCTCTTCGGCAAGTTTTCCGCCCAGTTTTTCGGCGAGGCCGGGCAAAATCAGGCTGGTTAGTCTCCGGTCGTCGGCGTTGCGCAGGTAATGGCCATTGAGGTTGGTGAGTTTGGCGATGTCGAAGCGGGAAGGGGAACGCCCGACGCCGCCCATGTCAAACCATCGGATGGCGTCTTCGGTGCTGATGATTTCATCGTCGCCATGGCCCCAGCCGAGACGGAGAAGGTAGTTGCGCATGGACTCGGTAAGAAAGCCCATTTCCCGGTAGGCCTCGATCCCCAAGGCGCCGTGCCGTTTCGACAGTTTGGCGCCGTCGGCGCCGTGGATCAGCGGGATATGGGCGAATTCGGGCGGCGGCCAGCCGAGGGCCTGGAAAATTTGTATTTGGCGGAAAGCGTTGGTCAGATGGTCGTCGCCGCGGATGACATGGGTGATCCCCATCTCGTGGTCGTCGACTACGACCGCCAGCATGTAGGTGGGAGTGCCGTCGGCGCGCAAGAGGACCATGTCGTCAAGCTCTTCGTTGGCGACCTCGACCTCGCCCTGGACCATGTCGCGGATGGTGGTTTTGCCGCTTTGCGGCGCCTTGAAACGGATAACCGGATCGCCCCCTTCCGGCGTTTCCGCCCGATCGCGGTCTCGACAGCGGCCGTCGTAACGCGGCGGACGGCCTTGCCGACGGGCGGTTTCGCGTATTTCCGCCAGCTCGTCGGTTGTGCAAAAGCATCGGTAGGCTTTGTCCTCGTCCAGCAGCCGCCCAGCCGCCGCCACATGGCGGTGGCGGCGGGAAAACTGGGAGACCGCCTCTCCGTCCCAGTCCAGCCCCAACCAATGGAGACCGTCATGGATGGCCTCGACGGCCCGGTCCGTGGATCGCGCCCGGTCGGTGTCCTCGATGCGGAGAAGGAACTTTCCGCCATGGTGCCTGGCGAAAAGCCAGTTGAAAAGAGCCGTGCGGGCACCGCCGAGGTGAAGGAAGCCGGTGGGTGAAGGAGCGAAACGGGTAACGACGGTCATGACCTGATCTGATAAAGTTAAGCCCAATGAAGGGCGCCGCGGCGACAGGCGCCAAGGATGTAGCATAGTCTGGTCGCGGGTGCGGGAAAAGCGTGCGGAGATGACGCGACCTCCTTTCCGGAACAAGCGCTTCGCCATGGGCCGTGGCGGTATCCCCCGGCTCATCGAGGCGGTGGCGGAAACGCTGGCTGTCGAGCGGGAGCGTTGGGTGCTTTGGCTGCCGGTCGCTTTCGGCGCCGGCGTAGCTGTCTATTTCGCCTTGCCGGCGGAGCCGTCGCTGTGGCTGGGAGCGGCGGTAACCTTGGCGGTGGCGGCGTGCGCCGGCCTTGGCCGGCGGCGCGCGGTGGTGCTGGTGGCGCTGCTGGGGATCGGCGCCGCCACCGCCGGCTTCACCGTCGCCCAATGGCGGACGGCGGCCGTCGCCGAGCCCATGCTTTCGAAACGCCTGGGCCCGACCAGCGTCACCGGGCGGATCGTTGCCGTGGAGAGATTCCCCAAGGGCAGCCGGGTCAGCCTGGAACGCCTTCGCATCACCCGTCTCGGTCCGCAACGGACACCGGCCGTGATCCGCTTGCGTTTGCAGGGCCATCAGCCGGCTATCGCCGCCGGCGATTGGATCCGCGCGCGCGCCGTACTGTCGTCGCCGCCACCGCCCGCCGCCCCCGGCGCTTTCGATTTTCAGCGCCAGTCCTATTTCCGCCGCCTGGGCGCCGTCGGATTCGCCTTCGGTCCGGTGGAGCTGATCGCCAAGGGTGGGGAGCGGGGCCTGGATTCATTGTCGCTGGGTCTGGAAAGGTTGCGCCGGGGGATTGCCGATAGTGTCATGGCCGGCTTGGACGGCCGGGCCGGAACCATCGCCGCGGCGCTGATGGCCGGCACCAGGAAGGCCATTGAGCCAAAGATCATGACCGCCATCCGCGATGCCGGATTGGCCCACCTGCTGGCTATTTCCGGCCTGCATGTCGGTCTGGTGACAGCGATCCTGTTCGTCGGCTTGCGCGGCGCCCTGGCCTTGGCGCCGCCGTTGGCGCTCAGATATCCGATCAAGAAATGGGCCGCCACCGCCGCTATCGTCGGCGCCTTCGCCTACGCCCTGTTGGCCGGGGCGACGGTGCCGACCCAGCGGGCCTTCCTGATGATCGGCCTGGTGATGCTGGCGGTGCTCTTCGACCGCCGGGGACTGTCCATGCGCCTGGTCGCCTGGGCCGCCTTCGTCATCCTTTTGTTGACACCGGAAAGCCTGCTTGGTGCCAGTTTTCAGCTTTCCTTCGCCGCCGTGACCGCACTCATCGCCGCCTACGAGGTGGTCCGCGACCGCCGCCGCTACGGCGGCGAAGGGCCGCCCAAATGGCCGCGAACGGTGCTCCTTTATATCGCCGGCGTGGCCTTGACCACCGTTATCGCCGAGATGGCGACGGCGTCGTTCGTGGTCTACCACTTCAACCGCCTGGCGGTTTACGGCCTGGCCGCCAATGTCATCGCCGTGCCGGTTACGGCGTTGTGGATCATGCCGTGGTCGGTGGCGGCCTTCGCTCTCATGCCGCTCGGCCTGGAAACCCTGGCGCTAGAGCCGATGGGGTGGGGCATAGAGGTGGTGGTCCAAGTCGCCGAGACGGTTTCCGGCTGGCCGGGCGCGGTGACCCTGCTGCCGGCCATGCCGACGTGGGGACTGGTGTTGATCGCCTTGGGTGGTCTGTGGTTGTGCCTGTGGCGGCGGCGCTGGCGATTGTGGGGAGCCTTGGGGGTCGCCGCCGGACTGATGACCTTGGGGCTGATCCGGCCGCCGGACGTGCTCGTCGATGGCCGCGGCAAGCTGCTGGCAGTGCGCACGGCGGACGGCGGCCTGGCCGTTTCGTCCATGCGGGCCGCCGGTTTCAGCCGCCAGGTCTGGCACCGCCGGGCCGGGCGGGAGGACTCGCCCCTGGTTTGGCCGCGCCACGGGCTGAGCCGAGACGGGCGCTTGTCGTGCGACGGATTGGGCTGCATTTACCGGACGCGGGGTCTGACGGTGGCCTTGGTCGGCCATCCGGCCGCCTTGGCCGACGATTGCCGCGTCGCCAACGTGGTCGTCAGCACCGTACCGGTGCGGCGGCCCTGCCCCTCTGCCAAGAGGGTCATCGACCGCTTCGACCTGTGGCGCGAGGGCGGCCATGCCCTGTGGCTGGATGGCGGCCGGGTACGGGTGAAAAGCGTCAATTCCGAGCGTGGCGAGCGCCCTTGGGTGGTCAGGCCGGAAGGGGCGGGGAAAGGCCGGGGACGGTAAATGACCGTAACAGAATAAATGGATCATCATCATCCCTTCCGCCGTCATGGCCGGACTTGATCCGGCCATCCACGGACCTCACGCTCGGCATCAACCGCGTGGATACCCGGCTCAAGGCCGGGCATGACGACGGAAGTGGAGGGACGCGGTTGTTTTGTGACGAGCCCTAAGGTAACTCAGTACTTGCGGACGAGCCCGATGAGGTGGCCCTGGACCTGCACTTGGTCGGGGCCGAAAATGCGGCTCTCGTAGTCCTTGTTGGCGGGTTCGAGGGCGATGGAATGGCCTTTGCGGCGCAGCCGTTTCAAGGTGACCTCGACGCCATCGACCAGGGCCACCACGATGGCGCCGTTTTCGGCGATATCGGAGCGCTGGATGATCACCGTATCGCCGTCGAGGATGCCGGCATCGGTCATCGAATCGCCCTCCACCTCGAGGGCGTAATGCTCGCCCTTGCCGAGCAGGGCCGCCGGCACCTCCACCGAGTTGGAATGATCGCGCAGGGCGTCGATCGGGGTCCCCGCCGCGATCCGGCCGTAAAGGGGGAGCCGCACGGATTCGCCGTCTTTGGCGACGGTGGCTCCGGTCATTTTGAAATCGCCTTGGATGACGTTGGGCGCGAAGCCACCGGCCTCCTCCTCCTGGTACGATCTTTTTGCAATCGCCGGGGGTTCCATGTTATCGGGCAGACGCAACACCTCGAGGGCGCGGGCGCGGTGAGGCAGGCGGCGGATGAAGCCGCGTTCCTCAAGCCCGGTGATGAGACGGTGGATTCCGGATTTGGAACGCAGCTCCAGGGCGTCCTTCATTTCGTCGAAGGAAGGCGAGATGCCCGTTTCCCGCAAGCACTGGTCGATATATACCAGTAGTTCGTATTGTTTCCTGGTCAACATGCCGGTTTCTCCCTCTCCGCCGGTACACCAATAGCCGGTGCCATAACCGCCGTGCCACTATCAAAAGACGTGGAACAAAGTAAAAACTTTCATTTTATGTTCTACTTTGGTTCCGTTCCGGCGTCAAGCTTATTTTTCGTCGTTTCGGGCCGCCGCGAAGGCAGCGGGGAAGGTTCATTCAAAAGGAAAGGAGGCCGTGGCGAAGGGGCATGATCTCAACCCTTGCGCCGGCTTTGGCGGCGGCGGCCAGCGGCGGGCGGACGATGAGACAATCGGCGGCGGCGAAACGGGCCATCATGGCGCTGTCCTGCGCCGCGAAGGGGGTCGCCACCCAGTTGCCGCCGGTGTCGCGGCCAAGATTGGCGCGCAAGTAATCCTGGCGGCGGCCGTTGGCCGTCAAATCCCCGCCCAAGAGCGCCGTCGGCGCCGGTTCTCCGCCGCCGCCGATGCCCAGCATCGCCTCCATCGCCGGTTTCAGGAAGACCGCCGCGGTCACTCCGGCGGAAACCGGATTGCCGGGCAGGCCGAGCACCGGCATGCCGCCGAGACGTCCGAACATCACCGGTTTTCCCGGCCGCATGGCAACCCGGTGAAAACCGAGTTCCATGCCTTTTTCGTCCAGCACCTGGCGCACCAGATCGTAATCGCCGACGGAGACGCCGCCGATGGTGACCAGCATGTCGGCCTGGCCGGCGCCGGCGAGCAGGCGGACGAGCGATTCGGCGTCGTCGCCGGCGATGCCAAGGTTCACGGGCACCCCGCCCAGCACCCTGACATAGGCTCCCAAAGCCAGGCTGTTGGAGCTGATGATTTGCTCCGCCCGCAGGGGATCGCCCGGCATGACCACCTCGTTGCCCGTCGCCAGATAGGCGATACGCGGTTTCCGGCGCACCATCAGCCAGGGCACGTTCATCGCCGCCGCCAGGCCGATTTCCCGCGCCGACAGCACCGTACCTGAAGAGAGCAGGGTCTCGCCTTCGTGAAAGTCGAGCCCCGCCGGGCGAATGAAACGGCCTTTGTCCACCCGCTCCCCGACCGTCACACGATCGCCGGAGCGCTCGCAATCCTCCTGCATGACGACGGCGTCGGCGCCGGCCGGCAGCGGCGCGCCGGTGAAAATGCGTACCGCTTGACCGGCGCCGGTAACAGCACCGAAACCGCGTCCCGCCATCGCCTCCCCGATCACTTCGAGGGTGGCGGGGATGGTCGCCAAGTCTTCCGCCCGCACCGCGTAACCGTCCATGGAGGAAACGGCGACGGGCGGATGGCCGACCCTGGCGGCGACATCCTCGGCGAGAACCCGTCCCAAGGCGCCGTCCAGACCCACCTGTTCGATGGAGAGAAGCTTGACGGAAGAGTTTACCCGCTCAAGGGCCTCGGCGACGGAGATCATTTCATTGAGCCTCATTCAGCCTCGAAGGTTCCCGATTTGCCGCCGGCTTTGCGGACCAGGCGGATGTCGGCGAGGCGCATGCCCCGGTCGACCGCCTTGCACATGTCATAAACGGTGAGCGCCGCCACGGCGACGGCGGTCAGGGCCTCCATTTCGACGCCGGTCCGTCCCTTCAGCCGGCAGGTGGCGGTGATGTCGACGGCGTTGCGCTCCGGATCGCATGCCAGGTCCACGTTGACCGAGTTGAGGTTGAGCGGATGGCACAGCGGGATCAAATCGGGTGTCCGTTTGGCGCCCATGATCCCGGCCAGGCGGGCAACGGAGAGCACATCTCCTTTCTTGATCCCGCCGCCGGCGATTTTCGCCAAGGTGGCGGGGCGCATGAGTACCGAGCCCTTGGCGGTGGCGGTGCGTTCGCTTGACTCCTTGTCGGAGACGTCGACCATGCGGGCGTTGCCTTTGGCGTCGAAATGGGTGAGTTCGGCCATTTTTCGCTCAAGCCCTCGCGGCCGCCGTTTGCGGGCGCCCGAGCAGCTCGCGGGTGGCGGCCGCCACGTCGCCTTGTTTCATCAGCGATTCGCCGATCAGGAAACAATCGGCGCCGGCCTTGGACATGCGGGCAAGATCGTCCGGGGTCTTCAGTCCGCTTTCGCTGACGATGACGCGCCCGGCCGGCATCAGAGGCGCCAACCGTTCGGTGGTGGCGATGTCCGTTGCCAGGGTTTTGAGGTCGCGGTTGTTGATGCCGACGAGGCGTGCTTGGAGCTTGAGGGCGCGCTCCAATTCGTCCTCGTCGTGGACCTCGACGAGGACGTCCATGCCGTAATCCATGGCGGCGCTTTCGAGTTCCCGAGCCCGGCCGCCGTCGAGGATCGCCATGATCAGAAGCACGCAATCGGCGCCAAGCGCCCGTGATTCGACGATCTGATAGGGATCGAGCATGAAGTCCTTGCGCAGCACCGGCAGCGTCACCGCCGCCCGCGCCGCCTCCAGGAATTCATCGGCGCCAAGGAAATAAGGGATGTCGGTGAGCACGGAAAGGCAAGCGGCGCCACCGGCCATGTAGGCGCGGGCCAGGGCCGGCGGATCGAAATCGGCGCGAATCAGGCCTTTCGACGGCGACGCCCGCTTGATTTCGGCGATCAGGCCGTAGCCGCCGGCCCGCGCCGCCTCTTCCAGGCGGGCCGCGAAACCGCGCGGCGGCGGCGCTTGCCGGGCGGCGGCGCGGACATCGCTGAAAGGGCGGCGCTTTTTGCGGCGGCAGGTTTGCTCCTGCTTGTCGGCGCGGATGCGGGCGAGAAGGTCGCTCACCGCGCCACTCCCGCCGGGACTTTCGGATTGGCGCCGGCGGAATGGGTGATGGCCGCCAATTTCCGCAACGTCGCCTTGGCCGCGCCGCCATCGATGGCGGCCGCCGCCAGGGCGGCGCCCTGTTCGAGACTCTCGGCCTTGCCGGCGACGATAAGGGCGGCGGCGGCGTTATAGACCACCACGTCGCGGAACGGCCCCGGCTCGCCGTCGAGCATGGCGCGCATGGCGGCGGCGTTGGTTTCGGCGTCGCCGCCCTTGAGGTCGGCCGGCGCGGCGCGGGGAATGCCGGCTTCTTCGGGGACGACCTCGAAGCAGGCGACCTTGCCGTCCTTCAATTCGGCGACATGGGACGGGCCGGTGGTGGTCAGTTCGTCGAGGCCGTCCGAGCCGTGCGCTACCCAGGCACGTTC